>Ga0185299_10000909_pt1 | contig 68126 bp, 57 predicted proteins | sample PaiPotPPA55metaG_FD_128002 | JGI IMG/M metagenome (GOLD analysis project Ga0185299, IMG submission 128002) | Iron sulfur acid spring bacterial and archeal communities from Banff, Canada, to study Microbial Dark Matter (Phase II) - Paint Pots PPA... ... | reverse complement strand
ACCGCCGAACAAGTGGTAAACCACCTCGACGAGCGCGAGCTTGCCGATGTGATTTACGAATTCGGAGAGGAAAGGAGGTCGCGGAGAATCGCCAGAGCCATTGTCCGGTCGCGGCCGATACGATCTACCGCACATCTTGCGGATGTCATATCAGCCGCGGCCCGGCCAATGAATTCTGAACAAAGGCGAATTCATCCGGCGACCAGAACCTTTCAAGCTCTTCGAATCTTCGTAAACCGCGAACTGGACGATCTGAAGGCGCTGCTGGAAGCGGCGCCCAGGATTCTGAAGCCAGGGGGACGCGTGGTGGTGATTAGTTTTCACTCGTTGGAAGATCGCATCGTGAAGGATGCCTTTCGCGAGGGTGGAATTAAGGACAAGTACTACCGGGTGTTGACCAAGAAACCGGTGACCGCATCGGAAGAAGAGCAAGATCGGAATCCGCGAGCGCGCAGCGCGAAGATGCGGGCGGCGGAGAGAATTTAGAACCGGCATCCGGCTTCCGGGAGCCGAGAGCCGGAAAGCGGAAGCCGGTTTTTAAAAGTTAGATTCCGGAAAACCTGCCGGAGTCCCCGGCACAGCTGTAATGGCGTGCCGGGCGTTCAGGTTTAAAAGCGGACAGGAATTAAGGATCCGCACAGTAGAAACTCCGGGAGCCGAAAGCCGGCAACCGGAGGCCGGTTTAGGGGTTCCGTGGTAGGAATCCAATTCTGAGGTTGGGAAATGTATACAGGAACGTTGATCAACGATCTGATGGCGACCGTGGAGCGGGCCGAACGAGGCCTGTTCCAGAAACAAATCGTCGATGAAATGGAACTTCTGCGGATGTTCGATCTGCAGGTTCCGCAGATGCAAAATGAACCCGTCTACGCAGGAGCGGCATAAATGGCAGCAGCAGCGGCGGCAATGAACAGCCCAATCCCGGCGGCTCGGCAAAATAGTTTTTTCACCGGAACGCCGGAAATCTACTTCGCCAAGGCCATCGACAATTCGCGGCTTGTAAAGGTAGAAGACCCCGGCCGCAATCGCGAGATGAAGCAGTTTGGCACGGCGCTGGCTTGTTTATTTCTGTTGGTGTTTACCTATGCCTGGCAGCACCTACGATCAATTGAATACGGTTATCAGATTGAGTCGTCCAAACGCGAGCTGAATAATCTGACGGAGATGAACCGTGCCCTGCGCTTGGAGGATGCCTCGCTCCGCGATCCGGAAAGAATCGATGTGATGGCACGTCGTATGGGGCTGGTGCCACCGGAGCCGGGACAGGTGATCCGCATGGACAACCCGTCGGCGGAAGCGAACGCGCCGGTGATGGCGAGCGTAGGGCCTATAACGGTGCTGCCCGGCCAGTAGAGGCGGCGGCAGAACTCCACAGAACTTGTTGGCGGTCCGCCTGACGGTGGTCCGCCATGTTTGTCTACGCGGCGAACGATCAACGATCAACGACCAACGACGGTTTCATGACGGCCAACTCCAGCCTCGGCAAAAATTCCCGCCTGTACCTGCTCGGTGCGATGCTTTTATTCTGGTGCCTTGCGATTTGCGTGCGATTGGTGTACCTGCAAGTTTTTCACTATGGCGGATTTGTTAAGCAGGCGGAACATCAGCAGCAACGCGAGATTCCGCTTTCGGCTAAACGCGGTGTCATCTACGATCGGGCCGGCCATGAATTGGCGATGTCAGTTCTGGTCGATTCGGCTTTCGCTGTACCGAACGAAGTAAAAGATCTACCGACCGCCGTTTCCCTGATTACGCGAATCACCGGCGAGGATCGCAACGTGGTGCTCGCCGACTGCCGCAATCACAAGAGTTTTTGCTGGGTGGCGCGCAAGGCAGATGATGAAACTATCGAGCGCATCAAGTCGCTGAACCTGCAAGGCATCCATTTTCAGAAAGAGCCGAAGCGTTTCTATCCTGCGCGCGATTTGGCCGCACAGGTGGTTGGAACTGTCGGGATGGAGGATTCCGGGCAGAGCGGCATCGAGCACGAGTTTGACGATGAATTGCGCGGGCGTGCCGGAAAAATGTTCATTTCTGTTGACGCGCGCCGCCAGTGGTTCTCAGACGTGGAGAAGCAGCCGGAACCCGGCGAAAACGTGGTTCTGACAATTGACAAGAATATTCAATACATCGCCGAGAAGGAACTGGATCAGGCGATTCATGACACACAGGCGATCGCGGGCACGGTGATCGTCGAGAATCCGCACACCGGCGAAATCCTCGCGCTGGCTAACCGGCCGACGTTTAATCCGAATCTTCGCAAACAGATTACTCCCGCGGCTCTGACCAATCGCGCCGTGAGTTATGTTTACGAGCCGGGATCGACTTTCAAGCTCGTGACCATCTCGGCTGCTCTCGAAGAGAAGCTGACTAATCCGGACGAAGTGTTCGACTGCCAGATGGGATCGATTGTCTACAACGGCATGCGCATTCGCGACTCTAAGCCTCACGGCTTATTGCCGGTGTGGGCCGTGCTGGCGGAATCGAGCGACGTGGGCGCCATCAAAATCGCCCTGCGCCTTGGCGACGACCGTTTTTACAAATACATTCGGGCCTACGGATTCGGACAACAAACCGGAATCGAATTGCCTGGCGAAACTCGTGGTCTGACTAAGCCGGTGAGCCGCTGGTCGAAAGTGTCGATAGCCGCGATTTCCATGGGGCAGGAAATTGGAATTTCGCCGATTCAACTCTCGGGCCTGATCTCCACATTCGCCAACGATGGCGTGTGGGTCGCGCCTCGCATTCTCACCGGCAAAGTCGAGCCGCAGGGCGCGCCGAAGACTGTGGCCTTTCATTCCGGGCCGTCGCACCGCGTCATTTCCAGCGATACCGCGGCGAAGATGCGATCGATGATGCAGAAAGTGGTGCTCGAAGGCACTGGTCGCAAGGCGATTCTGGAAGGCTATACCTCGGCGGGGAAGACCGGGACGGCGCAGAAAGTAGATCCAGCGACCGGCGCGTATTCGAAGACAAAATATATCGGGTCATTCGCGGGATTCGCTCCCATAAATAATCCGCAAGTTGTGGTTGCGGTGATTCTGGATTCTGCTGTCGGCCTGCATCAAGGCGGACAAGTTTCCGCGCCGGTGTTTCGCCGCGTAGCGCAGCAGGTCCTCGAGTATCTGCATACTCCGCACGATCTGCCGCTCGCCCCGCAACATCAGTTGCTGCTCGCGCAAACCAAGATGAGGGATAAAGATCTTGAGGAAGGCACTCCGGATCATCCCGGTGAGCCGCTGGAAACTGCGGAAGTGAATAATGACACCAGTGTGGCGCGGGCGCCCCTTCGGCAGGCTCAGGGCGGGCGTTCGCCCGCGACTGCTGGCAGGCAAGAAGATTTAGTCCAGGCGGCAATGCGCGAACGAGACGCGGCCCCAAATCAAGGGTCTAGTGCTTCGGACCTTCCCCAACCCGCCGCAGACTCGAAGGCCGACAGTACTTCGCCGAAACCTGAACGCACAGGCACCGTTGTGATTGACGTGGAGCAAGGCGGCATTGAAGTACCCTCCTTCGTCGGCAAGACCGTACGTGGTGCTGTGGAAACTGCACAAGACGCTGGACTGGATCTCGAAGCGGTAGGTAGCGGCATTGGGCGTCAACAATCCCCGCCCGCGGGTACCCATGTGGTTGCAGGGGCGCACGTGACAGTGCAATTCGGACGATAGCCGGTTTCGATTTAAGCGGCAAATCCGCCCGAGCATCGTGGATCCGGTATCGTCTCCCGTATGACCTCTGTGTCCTCTTGTGGTTACGAATTTCCGCGGTTTGACCCGCCGAAAAAGCGCGTGTTAGGGTAAACAGTCACATCATCTAGAACACCCAGTTGCGCACACTGATTTGAGGTTTGGATTTTGTCCCCTGTTGACTCGACGCCTGCCACCACTACTCCCGCCGTGCGTAAGACTGCGCTGAACGGCGTTCATCGCCAGATGGGTGCGAAGATGGTCGACTTCAATGGCTGGGACATGCCGGTGGAATATCCTGCGTCGGTCGGCGGCGGAATTATCAACGAGCACATGGCGGTGCGCACCGGAGTCGGCATTTTCGACGTCAGTCATATGGGCGACATACTCCTTGCAGGCCCGCAGGCACTGGCGGCAGTGCAGCACATCTCGATGAATGATGCGTCGCGGCTTGCCATCGGCCAGGCGCAATACTCGGCGCTGCTCTACCCGCAGGGAACTTTTGTGGATGATGTAATTGTTCACAGGCTAGGTGAGGATGAATATCTGCTGGTGATCAACGCGGGCACGCGGGAGAAGGATTTCAATTGGGTCCGCGACAATACGCGTGAGTTTGACTGCTCGGTGGAGAATCTTTCGGACGACTTTACGCAGATTGCGATCCAGGGACCGAAAGGTGTGAACGTCCTGCAGAAGCTGACCGACGCCGATTTGAGCGCGGTAAAGTTTTATTGGGTCACACACGGTTCGGTTTGCGGTCTGAAAAACATTCTGATAGCCCGGACCGGCTACACAGCCGAAGACGGCTTCGAAATTTACGTTCCTTCGGATGAAACTACCAGCGCGCGAGTCTGGAATGAGATTCTAAGTGCTGGTAAGGAATTCAGCTTGGTTCCGTGCGGATTGGGTGCGCGCAATACTTTGCGCCTTGAAGGAAAACTTCCACTCTACGGTCACGAAATTTCCGATACGATTAATGTTTGGGAGGCTGGCCTCGATCGCTTCTGCAAAATGGAGAAGTCCGAGTTCATCGGCCGTGCCGCGCTGGAAAGGGCTAAGGCAGCCGGCCTGAAGCGAACGCTGGTCGGATTGGAGATGATCGGTCGCGGTATCGCGCGCGACGATTACAAAGTGCAGGACGGCAACGGCCGCGAGATTGGATACGTAGCGAGCGGCTCACCGGCGCCGTTCTTGAAGAAAAACGTTGCGCTCGCCTATGTGCCGCCGGAGTTTGCGGCGGTGGGCACGGCGGTAAGGGTCGAGATTCGCGGGCAGGGCGTGGAAGCGCAAGTAGTGCCCACGCCGTTCTATAAGCGACCGAAGAAATGAAGTGTTCGTAGCGCCGCCGTCCCCGGCGGCTGTCGTGGCGGCGTCCTCGCCGCCACATCGGAGGGCGAGACGCCCTCGGGACAGCCGGCAGGATGCCGGCGCTACTAAGAAGCTAGGAGCTAAACGACGTCATGGCCTATCCAACAGATCGCAAGTATACGAAGCAGCATGAGTGGATTCAGGCGAACGGATCTACGGGTACCGTGGGGATCACCGGCCACGCGCAGGAATCGCTGGGCGATATTGTTTTCGTCGAACTGCCCAAGGTCGGCGCGGAACTTGCAGCGGGCAAGTCGTTTGGAACGGTTGAGTCCGTGAAGGCTGTCTCGGACCTGTACGCTCCCGCATCCGGAACCGTTACGGAAGTGAACGAAAGCCTCGCTACGTCGCCCGAGTCAGTAAATAAAGACGCGCACGCAGCGTGGATGATGAAGATCACGCTGAAGAATCCGAAAGAACTCGACGCGCTGCTTTCCGCCGCGGACTATGAAAAGTATGTGGCAGAGGAAGGCGGCCACTGATCACAGCAAGTTCTATTTAGGCTTTGAGGCCTTTTTAGACGATCGGTCGAGTCCCACAATCCAACCGGCCTTGAGTTACATCTAATCTACTTCCTATGCGCTATTTACCGAAATCTCCTGCCGACCGCGAAGCCATGTTGAAGGCGATTGGCCTGCGCTCGGTCGACGAATTGTTCGCGCCAATTCCGGCGGAATACCGGTTGAGCCGCGATCTCAAAGTCCCGCGTCAAATGGCCGAGTCGGAAATCGTGGATTATTTCCGGCAGCGATCCCGGGAAAATGGCGAAGGTTACACAAGCTTTCTGGGAGCGGGAGCATACGCTCACTACCGGCCCGTGATTATTGATTCGCTCATCTCGCGTGGCGAATTCCTCACCGCATATACGCCCTATCAGGCCGAGATTTCGCAGGGTACACTGCAATCCATTTTTGAGTTTCAGACGATGATCTGCGAACTTACCAGCATGGAAGTGGCGAACGCTTCCATGTATGACGGCTCAACCGCTGCAGCTGAGGCTGTCATGATGGCGGTGCGTCTGACTGGCCGGCGTTCCGTGATTGTCGCGCGTAGTTTGCATCCCGAATATCGCGAAGTGCTCGCAACTTACGCAACGCATCAGGGAATGCCGCTTTCGGTTGCGGGCTTCGGCGACGATGGACGGTTGAAGCTGAAGGAACTGGAAAAATCGATTACGCCGGAAACGGCCTGCGTGCTGATTCAGTCACCGAATTTCTTTGGGACGATAGAAGATGTGGCCGCCGTGGCCGAGGTCGCTCATAAGAACGGCGCGATGCTGGTCGTTTCCATTGCCGAAGCGGTGTCGCTTGGGATTGTCGAACCGCCTCGCCAGGCCGACATTATCGCCATGGAGGCGCAATCGTTCGGCGTGCCCCTCGGATTCGGCGGTCCCTACTGTGGCGTGATCGCGACACGGGAAAAATTTGTCCGGCAGATGCCCGGACGCCTGGTAGGTCAGACCGTTGATAAACAGGGAAGGCGCGGATTCGTGCTTACGCTTGCCACGCGCGAGCAGCATATCCGGCGTGAGAAAGCGACTTCGAACATCTGCACGAATCAGGCTCTGGTCGCGTTGATGGTCAATATTTTCATGAACGTCTACGGCAAGGTCGGACTGAAGGAACTGGCAAAACAGAATTTGGCGAAGACCGCATATGCGGCTGGCCAGTTTGCAAAAAGCGGCGAGCTATTGTTTACAGCGTCACCTCGCTTCAATGAGTTCGTGATCGAAACCAAAGAAGATCCTGCTGCAATCAATAGCCGTCTCTTGGATCATAAAATCGTGGGCGGCTTGCCACTGAAGAAGTTTTATCCTGAGCTCGGAAACGCCGCCTTATGGTGTTGCACGGAGCTCACGACACGAAGCGCAATCGACATGGCCGCAAAATTGGCCGCCGACGATAACGGTCCACAGCGACCCTCCAAAGAAGAGTCGGTCGAGGAGGTGGTGCGATGAAGCACGAGCCCCGCAAAGCCACGCTCCACGTCAATCAGAACGAAGGTCTGATCTTCGAAAAGTCGTCCGCTGGCAAAGCCGCGTGGAAGCTGCCGCCACTCGATGTGCCGGAGGTGGATACAGCAAGGCTTCTGGGAGCGTCCGAAAGAAAAGATCTGGGTAACATGCCCGAGGTGAGCGAGATCGAAATCATTCGCCACTTCACACGGCTGTCCACCTGGAACTACGCGATTGATCTCGGGATGTATCCGCTCGGCTCGTGTACGATGAAGTACAACCCGCGCGTGAATGAAGCCGTGGCGCGGGTCGAGGGAATCGCGAACGGGCACCCCTATCAGCCCGAGAGAATTTCCCAAGGCGCTCTGCAGATTCTGAAAACGCTCAGCGAATGCCTCATCGATATCACGGGCATGGACGCGATCACGCTGCAGCCCGCCGCCGGTGCACATGGCGAGATGACGGGCCTGCTGATGGTGCGCGCCTATCACCATGCACAAGGCCGTCCTCGCAAGAAAATTCTGATTCCAGACTCGGCACACGGCACGAACCCGGCGACTGCGGCGATGGTCGACTATGCGGTCGAGAATTTGAAATCCGATTCGCGCGGCATGGTAGACATTGCCGCGCTCGAAGCGCAGATGAATGAAGACGTCGCTGCGCTAATGCTGACGAATCCCAACACGCTGGGAGTGTTCGAACAGCAGATTCATAAGATTGCCGATATTCTGCACGCCAAGGGCGGCCTCCTCTACATGGATGGCGCAAACATGAACGCGCTGGTTGGCAAAGTGAGGCCCGGGGATTTCGGCGTCGATGTAATGCACCTGAATCTGCATAAAACTTTTTCGACGCCGCACGGTGGCGGCGGACCTGGATCCGGTCCGGTAGCCATCAAGAAAAAACTCGAACCATTCTTGCCGACTCCGGTAGTCGTCACAAAGGCCGATGGCACCTTGGGCTTCGAATACAATCGCCCGCAGTCAGTCGGTCGCGTCCGCGCCTTTTACGGAAATTTCGGGATGTTCGTCCGAGCCCTCGCCTACATCCAGGCGAATGGCCCCGATGGTCTGCGGCAAACCACTGAAGACGCAGTTCTCAACGCCAACTATATTCGCAAGGGACTTGAGGGAACATACGATCTTCCCTATTCCACTCCCACCATGCACGAAGTGGTATTCAGCGATCGACTGCAGGCTAAGAAGGGCGTTCGCACCATGGATATCGCGAAGCGCCTGATCGACTACGGCTTCCATCCCTACACAACAGCATTCCCGTTGATTGTTCCTGGCGCTCTGATGATCGAGCCAACCGAGAGCGAATCGAAAGAAGAAATGGATTTGTTCGTTGAAGCCATGAAGTCGATCGCGGCAGAGGTCGACGAAGATCCTCAAACCGTGCTCGATGCTCCACACTCGACGCGTGTTTCCCGACTTGATGAAACCGCAGCGGCCAGGAAGCCTGTGCTACGGTGGAAGCCCGCGCTGTAAAGTATTGATTTCTGATCGCTGATTGAAAACCTTGCAGGTTCGAGGTCTCAATCAGCGATCACATATTTTCTTTTCTCGATCTCCGACGCGCGTCACTTCGCCGCTATGTCTACCGAAGCGCGAGTTGTCTCCCAGTCAATGCGCATTGTGCATCCACCCGCTGACTTGTCGTACGCAATCGTGAAATTCTCAACCGGCGACGGCAGCTTGGAAACTTTCATGTCCACACGCGCGAGTTCGTCGCTTTCATATTTGTAGGGAATCCCCCACTCGCCGGTTTTCTTGTTGATGATCAGTGTCCACTTGTCAGCATTTGGAACTGTGAAGATGGTGTAACTGCCCGCCGGAACGGTCTTTCCGCCAACGACCACGTCCGCGCTGGGGACGAAAGTTGTGGCTTCGTTCGCTCCGGTTCGCCAGACCTCGCCGAACGGCACGAGTTCCCCATAAATTTTTCGGCCTTTTACGCGTGGACTCGAGTAATCGGTTTTAAGCGTTTTGCCTCCACCCAGATCGCAAGTGGCCGATGCGGCTGGACTGGGCCGGGTCTTGCCACCCATTTGGGCGAAACCGGCGGCCGTGAACAGTGCGATGAGGACGGTACAGGCAGCAATTCGTTTATGCATGGAATCTCCTTGTGAAATCTTCTGCAGTAGCTAATGCCGTTAGACGCGCCCGAACGGGAAATGTCAGCAGCGCTGCAATTATGCCCGAAGTGCAGCAGCAGTTACAATCGCTGCATGCCCGTATTCGATGAGAAGCGAGAAGAGCTGGAGCATTACGAGACGATGATGGGCGTGCCGCGCGGACGGTTAGCCGTGACCATGGATGCCATCACCGATGCGATGGCCCTGGTTGGCCAGCACGGAGTTTACTGCCAGAGCCAGCGTTGGCCGGGCAAGCCGGTGATGGATGTCCAGATCATCATGAAGAGTTTGACCGACGCCAAAGAACTGATTCAGAGCGTCATGGAAGATCTGAAAAAGAAGAACTAGACACCACGGTCACGGTCTTCCGAGTTTCCATGTGACCTCTGCGATGCCTGTGTCAAGGATTTTTACGCCAGCGTATATTTCCCGCGTTCAATCATTCTCTCGGCGATCTGCTGCCGCAACTCGATGGTGTTGAATGGCTCGAACTTTGCCAGTCGCCGCAGAATCGCCAGCTGAGTTCGCATCATGTCTCCATCAGCGACCGCGGCGATTACTTTCTTTGCGGCCGACTCGACTTTCTCCATCGCCTGGGTGAGATAGACCCGAGTCATTGAGATCGGAAGCGCGGCCGCCGCTTCGCCCTTGGTCTCCGCAATTTTTTGCGCCCGCAAAACGGCCGACTCCATGGCGTAAGTTTCAATCGTCATATCGGCGATAGCACCCATGATCTCCTGCTGATCCTGGATCGCCTGCATATATTTCTGCGTAGCCGCCCCGGCGGCGAACAAACCCAGCTTCTTGGCCTGTCCAACAAGCTTGCGCTCATCGGCGAGCGGTCCTTCCATCTCCTCGCTCATGGAAGGTCCGGAAAGAACCTCATCCATTAATTTCTTGATCGCAGGCATTAGAGGCAACTGCCCGCTCATGGCCCGTTTCAGAAGGAAGCCTGTGATAATAAGCCGATTAATTTCGTTAGTGCCTTCGAAGATACGGTTGATGCGGGCGTCGCGATAAGCGCGCTCAGCTGGATATTCCTCGACAAAGCCGTATCCGCCGTAGATCTGCAGAGTTTCATCGACTACGTAGCCGACCATTTCCGAAGCCCACACTTTGATAATCGAGCACTCGACCGCATACTCTTCGATAGCCTTGCGCGTTTCCTTCATGGCGTCGACGCCAGACTTATCGACCTCGCTGAGGGCGCTATCCATCATGCCAACGGTACGGTAGACCAGCGATTCGCCAACATAAATCAGCGTCGCCATGTTGGCGATTTTCTCCCTCACCAGACCGAAATCGGCAATCACTTTGTTAAACGCTTTCCGCTGCTTGGCGTAAGCAATCGCTTGTTGCAGCGATACTCGGCCTCCGCCCACGCACATTGCTCCGAGCTTAAACCGGCCGATATTCAGAATATTGAAAGCAATGATGTGACCTTTACCGATTTCGCCCAGCAAATTTTCCGCCGGAACCTTGCAATCATTCAAAATAATCGGGCAGGTGGATGATCCGCGGATTCCCAACTTATGTTCTTCGCCCCCCACAGAAAATCCCGGGAAGTTTCTCTCCACCAAAAACGCCGTAAACTTCTCGCCATCAATTTTCGCAAACACCGTAAACAGGTCAGCGAAACCGGCGTTCGTAATCCACATCTTTTCGCCATTAAGAATGTAGTGCTTGCCATCGGGCGTGAGTTGAGCTCGAGCCCGGCAATTTAGCGCATCCGAGCCAGAGGACGCTTCCGACAATGCGTATGCCCCAACAATTTCGCCCGCAGCAAGTCGCGGCAAATATTTCTTCTTCTGCTCTTCGGTGCCAAAATAAACTAGCGGCAACATGCCGATGCCACTGTGTGCACCCCATGTAGTAGCGAACCCGGCATACTGCGCAATGTGGTCGGCGATGACGGCAGCGGTTACCTTATCCATCTCAAGCCCGCCGTAGGCCTCGGGAATCTCGACACCGCTAAGACCCAAGTCCCCGGCCTTTTTCAGCAGATCGCGAGAGACGGAGAATTCCTTGTGCTCCATCTTTTCGATGTTAGGCAGAATCTCGTTAGTGGTGAATTCCTCCGCTGTCTGCCCGATCAGTCGCTGTTGTTCGGTGAAGTCCTCCGGCGTAAACACTTCGTCGGTCCGCCGGGATTCCAGCAGGAAGCTGCCGCCAGAGATTCGATTCTTGGGAACTGCTGTTGTTGTCGCCATCACTCATCCCTTCAAGAAAACTGAAAACGCGGGCAGAGAGAACCATTCATTGTAAGCGAGAACATGCGCAGAAGCATTTTTGTCGCCGCGTTGAGCCGGTTACGAAAGGTTTTCGAAAATACCGGCAGCGCCCATGCCGCCGCCAACGCACATGGTGACCAAGCCGTACCGCCCTTTGCGGCGCTTGAGTTCGCGGATGATCGTCGCCGTCAACTTGGCTCCGGTGCAACCCAGCGGATGCCCTAACGCAATCGCCCCGCCGTTCGGATTTACTTTTTCCGCATCGAGCCCGACTTCCTTGATTACAGCCAATGACTGGGCGGCGAAGGCTTCGTTCAGTTCGATGACATCGATATCAGACAACTTCAATCCGGCCATCTTCAAAGCCTTCGGAACTGCGAAGACCGGACCGAGTCCCATCTCTTCAGGTTTATATCCAGCCGTGGCGAATGAAACATAACGGGCCAACGGCCTGATGCCGAGCGCTTTCGCGCGATCGGCGGACATCACGACGGCTGCCGCCGCACCGTCAGACATCTGCGAAGAATTCCCCGCTGTGACTGTTCCTTTGACGTGAAACGCTGGTTTCAGCGAAAGCAAAGCTTGCAGCGAAGTGTCGGCGCGCGGACCTTCATCTATTTTGAAAACAATTTCTTGCCGCTTCGGCTTCGCGCCATTGGGTGTCGTAAAGCTCACCGGTACGGGCACCACTTCATCGTCGAATTTGCCACTTTGAATCGCGGCCAGCGCCTTCTGATGACTGCGAAAAGAGAATTCGTCCGCCGCCTCGCGCGTCACCCCGAAGCGCTGGCCCACGCGCTCAGCCGTAAGCCCCATGTTGAGGTAAGCGTCAGGATAGTTGTTGACGAGCCACGGATTGGGCGAGATCTTGTGGCCGCCCATCGGAATCATCGTCATTGACTCCGTCCCGCCGGCGACGATTGCCTCGGCCCCGCCGCTCATGATCCGTTCAGCCGCCATGGCAATCGCCTGCAATCCCGAAGAACAAAAGCGATTGATCGTCAGCGCTGAGACTTCGACCGGCAGCCCTGCCCGCAGTGACGCGATGCGGGCCACGTTCATCCCCTGTTCAGCTTCGGGCATCGCACAGCCCAGGATTACGTCTTCAATTTCTTTGGCGTCGAGTTGCGGCACGCGCTCCAGCGCGCCCTTAATGGCAATGGCGGCCAGTTCATCGGGACGAGTAGCACGCAGCGTGCCTTTGTAGGCGCGTCCCACCGGAGTGCGAACAGAAGAGGCGATTACGACTTCACGCATGATGATTCTCGATTCTCGACCTTTTATTTTCGCCGACACTCTATTAGATGCCGATGCTGCTCGACCGTTTCACTTGCCCGGAGCAAAAAAGTAATAGTCCGCGGTATAACTGCTCTTCGATTCTGAATCGTGATGGGCCGCGTCACAGCCTTCCGCTGGAGGCTTTCCGCCCTTGGTGTGCACTCGCTGTATGCTGGTCACCTTCGCGAGCACGCCCTTTCCCGAGTTACTCGCCACTTTCACAAGCAGCCACGGAATGGAATCTGCATCAAGCGAATCTACTTGAGCCGCAGCCTTGCCTGTAACTTCGCTGCCATCCTTCAGCTTCCACGTCGGACCCGCGGAGTGCTGACCAATGACTTTGTCATCTCGATCGCGGAGCTCCGCCTCGGGACCTTTCAAAGTCCAACTGAATCTATCCCCCGCAGCGGCTTGGCACGCATAAATCTGTGAACCGGAGGCGTGCACGAACAACACAACCTCTTCGCCGGCGGGAACCTGAATCGAATCCGGAACATCCGGCGCAGACTCTTTTCGGGGAGAGTCTTTCTGAGTATTCGCTTGGGCGTTTGTCGGCGGAATTCCAAGCATAAGAACGAACAGCCCCGCCGCAGCAGCTAGTAGAGGTCTCGGCATGAGAGCGATTGTAGCAGCCGATGGCCAAGCCCGATCACGGCTTCTCCCAATGTGTGGCATTGAATTGCTTGGGATCGAACGTGCCAGAGTCGAGTTTCACATTGCCCTGAATGTTCGAATACTCTTCGCTGAAAACCTTCTTGTCATTTGCGTAAACTTCGACCCGGGCCGCCACCCATCCACCGGCCATTTCACGGTAGTCTTCAAAGCGAACATCCTGAAAAGCCTTCGGGTCAGCCCGGGTGGGCTCAAAGAGTCGGACAAACAGGAGCCGTTTCTTTTCCACCCAGAACTGTTTGGACTTCAGATCGCCCTGCTCTGCTCCCACGACATAAACCGGCAGCCCCTCCCAGGTTTCCTCGTGAACCTTTTTGAGGTCGTAGCCTTCGCCTTTCACAACATTATCCGTGATCTCCGCGGCCTGGCCATAAACGTCGAATCCCAATACCAGGAGCATATTCACCAGGGGCCGGGTTGCCGACACTTTGCCACCCTTGAATATTGTGAGCGTTCCATCGACCATCAGATATCCGTCACCGTTGCTGGGAGGTCCAATATCAATCCGCAGTTTTCCGGGCGGCGCCAGCGCTTCGTACCATGTTTCTACTTTGGTCGTGCCATCGGGATTGTAGGTCGTACTCTTCTGTATGAAAGTCAGAGTTTTGTACCATGAATTGGCGTAGCGATCATGCATAGCGCGCAACACGTCGTCTCCGCTTCGGACGGCCTGGGCGTGAGCGAGAGGCGTAAAAGTAATGAAGAGGGCGACCGAGAGACTTATACGTTTCATATAGGTTCGCGACTTGATAACAGGCTTAGACGAAAAAGATACAGAAAGGTCCCCTGACATCTCTTAATTCCTCAGCGTCTTCCCCGTCTTTAGCGTGTACTGAATTCTTTCTTGCGTTTTCTTCTCGCCGCAAAGCGATTTGAAGCCCTCGCGCTCCAGATCCAGAATGTACTGTTCACTCACGAGCACGCCGGGCGTAACATTCCCGCCGCATAACACTTCAGCGATCTTCGCGCCCAGCTTCACTTCATAGTCGGTAATGAAATCTCCTTGTCGCATCAGGTGCACTCCCATCTTCAGAGTGGCGAGAAGGCTTTCTCCGGGGGCAGGGATGTCGGTCCTCGGAACCGGCGGTTCATATCCGGCGCGCACCATGTCTAGCGCGCGAGCCTTGGCATCGGAAAGCACCCGCTCTCGATTCATGCTGATGCGGTCACTATCGCCGAGAAAGCCGAGGCTGCGGGCCTCGTGGGCGGAAGTCGCAACCTTGGCCGTGGCAATTGTTTCGAATGCGCGCTTCATCGCCTCCAACATCTCGATGGATCCAGCGAGCGCGTCTCCAGTACCCTTGCCGCCGCGGGCAACCGTTGCGCCATCCACCGCGCGCAATAACATCTCTTTGCATCCGCCGCCGCCGGGCAGCAACCCCACTCCAACTTCCACCAGCCCGGTGTAAAGCTCTGCATGCGGCTGGCGCGCCGCAGCGTGCAGAGAGATTTCCGTGCCCCCGCCGAGGCACAAACCGAAAGCCCCAGCCACTGCTGGCTTCGGCGAAAATTTAATGGCCTGGGTCATCCCTTGAAACTGCCGGATGGCGAGATCCACATCGTCCCATTCTTCCTCCTGCACGCTCATGAGCAGAAGCATTAAGTTTGCCCCCACGGAAAAATTCGTGGCGTCATTGGTGATGACGAAGGCGTCAAAGTTGTCGCCCGGACCGCCGGGCTTCAACGTTTGCAGGATCAAGCTGACGATGTCGGCGCCCAGCGAATTCATTTTGCTGTGGAACTCAATACAGCCCACGCCGTCACCGAGATCGACCAGCGACGCCCCGGAATTTTTCTTTACCACTCCGTTCGACTTCTTAGCGACCGTCACCGACCACACGCCTGCCGGAACTTGAACCGCTTGCCAGTTGCGGGTCGCCAAGTCCCAGTACTTGCGTCCAGAAGCGGTTTTAGGATCGTCCGCGTACCAGGACTTTTGCCCGGAGGCGAGCATCTTCTCCACGTTCGCGGCCACCGGCTTGCCTTCTTTTTTCATTCGGGCCACGGTGGCCTCAACGCCCGCCGCATCCCACAACTCAAACGGACCGAGTTCCCAGTTAAAGCCAAGCTTCATCGCGCGGTCGACCTCTACGATTGAGTCGGAAATCTCCGGCACGCGATTGGCCGAGTAAGTCCACAAATCGGAGAGAGCCGCCCACAAGAACTGACCTGCCTTGTCGCCCTTCTGCGGCCCGCCGCCTTCCATGCCAAGCAGCATGCGCAGCCGCGCGCCCGTGTCCTCAACGTTCTTCGCCATATCGAGCGCGGCAAACTTCGGCTTCTGCCGCGGATGATATTCCAGCGTCTTCCAATCGACGGCCATGCGCTCGTCTTCTTTTCCCGCGCCACTCTTCACTTTCTTATAAAAGCCGCCCTTGGTTTTATCTCCCAGCCATTTGCGCTGCAGCATCTGCGTGAAAAAATCCGGCAGCCGCAGATCGCTGCGCTCGTCGTGCACGTTCGCGGTCATATTGCCAACCACGTGTCCCAGAATGTCCAGCCCCACCAAATCGATCGCGCGGAACGTCGCCGACTTTGGCCAGCCGACGGTCTGCCCCGTCAGCGCGTCCACATCTTCGATCGTCAAATCCATTTCCTGCATCAGGCGCATTACGTTTAAGACTGAAAACGTCCCAATGCGGTTCCCAATAAAGTTAGGCGTGTCTTTCGCGACGACTACTCCCTTGCCCAGGCGCACATCGCAGAAGTGAGAGATCGCATCCATCGCCGCCTGATCGGCGTCCGGCGTAGGAATTATTTCGAGCAATCGCATGTAGCGCGGAGGGTTAAAAAAATGCGTTCCAAACCATGATCGCCGGAAATCGTCGGAAAATCCTTCCGCAATTTTCCCCACCGGCAGCCCACTGGTATTAGTCGTCACAATCGTCCCCGGATTGCGGATGGCTTCAACTTTTCGCAGCAGGCCGCGCTTGATCTCGAGATTCTCCACCACGGCTTCAATAATCCAGTCCACCTCGGCCAGCTTTTTCAAATCATCTTCAAAGTTGCCCACCGTCACCAGGCGGGCGAGCGCAGAGTCCATGAAGGCCGCAGGCTTGGATTTTTTGGCAGCATCCAGGCCCGCCGTGGCGATCTTGTTGCGCGCCGGAACGTCAGCGTCCGGCGGAACAATGTCGAGCAGGTAACTGGGGACGCCAGCATTCGCAAAGTGCGCGGCAATGCGCGCACCCATGGTTCCGGCGCCAAGGATAGCAACTCTATTAATCCGTTTCATGATCGCATCCTCAATTTCTTCCGCGGTTCCCTACAATTCTGGGTGAGCGCGCACATACTCGAGCGCCCGCTGAACCATTTGCTTCTCACCTTTGTAAGCGAGCATTGACGGGCCTTCCTCTAGAGCCACCCAACGCGCTCGCGCGACTTCAATTCGCATTTCTGGCGCAATTTCATTGATGCGGCCCGATCGGTATTTCATTAGATAGAAGCTGACGATCTTGAACACGCGCTGCCCATCGCCCCACGCCCGGGTGTAAACGTACTTAATGTCCTCTAATTTGGTTACCACCTCGGCTGTGATTCCCGTTTCCTCGTAAACCTCGCGCACAGCGGTGTCCGCCGCCTTCTCGCCCGGGTCGACCAGACCCTTCGGGAGGGCCAGCACGGGTTTGCGCTTGGCTCGTCCTGACCGGCTGGTGGAGCGCGAGGTATCGCCTGGCTCGATAGCGGCCATCCACCATACCCCATCCCGGTTTCGGACCACCACCCCTCCGGCTGAGATCTCCCGCACCATATTCCGCGAAATTACCAGAAGGACTGGAGTTAGTCACCTTGCCGGCCGAAGGAGTAATAGTACAGTAACCTCCGCACGAATCGCTCGTAACTCATGTAGCACCAAAGTGGAGTGCAGCGCCGAACAAAAAAGTGGCATCCTAGATGTTGTGGCAGGAAGGGCGTTCTGGCAGTAAGATCGGCGGCGCAGAGGCTCTGGCGGTAGAAGTTGTTAGCGGCGAGTGGATTCGAAACGAGGGGTTCCGGTGAAGAGTCTTGGCAAGATCATCCGGTCCGTGCAAGCCTTCGGAAGGGAATTGTCCCGCAAAGGCGTCGGTACTGAGCCCCGCTCTCCTGTCATCGGCCTCGCTCTCGGCGGGGGCTTCGCCCGCGGCATGGCTCACATCGGAGTCCTGAAGGTCCTCGAAGAAGAAGGCATTCCAATTCGCCTCATCGCAGGCACCAGCGTGGGCGCACTCATTGGAGCTTCCTATTGCAGCGGCGTATCCGTTCAGGAACTGGAAGCGCTCTCGCGCTCGGTTCGCTTTGCCACATTCGCCCGCTGGACCGTTTCTCGCTTCGGCTTCGCCAGTAACGATCGCATGGTGGCCTTCCTGGCACGTACTTTGAAAGTGAAGACCTTCGAGGAATTGCGCATCCCTCTCGGCGTCACCGCAACCAACTTCAACACCGGCGAAGCCGTAGTTTTTCACTCGGGCGAGATCAGCGATCCGGTGCGGGCAAGTTGCGCGTATCCTGGAATGTTTTTGCCGGTGAACATTCGCGGCCAATGGCTGGTCGATGGCATGCTCTCGCATCCCGTGCCCTCGCGCCCACTACGCGACATGGGCGCCGAGCGCGTCCTTGCAGTCCATTTGAAAGGACAGTGGTCGAAAGACGGCGCGCCGCGCCATTTGTTCGACGTGATTGGACAATCCTTCGCCATAGCCCAGGACCAGATGAGCCATCTGTGGCGGGGCGCCGCTGATATCGTGGTCGAACCCGACGTGGCCGGTTTTGCCTACGATGACTTTAAGCGTGCCGGAGAACTCATTCGAGCCGGAGAAGTGGCCATGCGCAAAGCGCTGCCGGACGTGCTGCGGTGGATGGAAAAGCCCGTTGAAGCCTTAATTCCCACAACGTCAACCCCGGTTGTAACCCCTGCGCCGATGTCGGCGGATTAAGAACAGGCCTCACTATCAGTTTACCCTCGCCTGCTTCCTAATCGAAAAACGAAGAGGCACAAGAACGCTTTACTGATATGCCTTCGTGTACCTTTGCGTCCTTTATGATTGATGAATTTAAGACACCACCACTCGCAGCGGTTTCATTGACTTGACCTTTCCTCCCACGTAACATTCAGCGCCAGTGATCGGCCAAATCATTTCGCATTACCGAATGATAGAAAAGCTCGGTGGTGGCGGCATGGGTGTGGTCTACAAAGCGGAAGACGTCAAGCTGCACCGCTTCGTTGCCCTGAAATTCCTGCCCGACCTTGTCGCCAAAGATCCGCAGGCCCTCGCACGTTTTCAACGCGAAGCGCAAGCCGCCTCCGCTCTGAACCACCCGAACATCTGCACTATCTACGAAATTGACGAGCACGACGGCCAGACCTTCATCGCCATGGAGTTTCTGGACGGCGTCACCCTCAAGCACGCCATCGGAGCCCGCCCTCTCGATACCGACACGCTGCTGCAACTGGCTATCGAAATTGCCGATGCGCTCGACGCCGCTCACGCCGAAGGCATTGTGCATCGCGACATCAAGCCTGCGAACATCTTTGTCACCAAGCGAGGTCACGCCAAGATTCTCGACTTTGGGCTGGCGAAAGTAAGCTCCCGCTCTTCCGGCAACACCGTCGGCGCTACCCAAACCATGGATGCGGCCCACCTCACCAGCCCCGGCACCATGCTGGGAACTGTCGCGTACATGTCGCCGGAACAAGTGCGAGGCAGGGACCTCGATGCCCGCTCCGATCTGTTTTCCTTTGGTGCGGTCCTTTACGAAATGGCTACCGGCGACGTGCCCTTCCATGGAGAAAGCTCGGCGGTCATCTGCGAAGCCATCATGAATCGCGCCCCAGTCGCGGTAGTACGTTTGAATCACGAAGTGCCGGCCAAACTGGAAGACATCATCAATAAAGCTCTGGAGAAAGACGCGAATCTGCGCTACCAGCACGCTTCCGAGATGCGCAGCGACCTGCAACGCCTGAAGCGCGACACCGAATCAGGGCGCATGGCGCCCACCTCCATGCCCGGCGAACAATCTGGCGCCGCAGTGGCATTGTCTTCCGGAGTCCAGAGCTCTCAGCGAAGCGCCGCGAGCGCCGGCGCCGCAGCCCCTTCAGGTGAGAAGCCTGACTACAAAGTCATCGGCGGAATCGCCGCTATCGTTTTGCTCGCAGCGCTGGTCGCCGGTTTCTGGTTCTTCAAACCGCGTTCCGCGCCCGTCGTCAGCACCCCCAGCCAAAAAACCGTAGCCGTGCTACCGCTGCAAAATCTTGGAGCCGACAAAGAGCTCGATTTTCTCCGCCTTGCCCTCGCCGACGAGATCGCAACCTCTCTTAGCTACGTTCGTTCGCTTTCCATCCGGCCATTCGCCACCACCAGCAAGTACGACTCGCCCACGCTCGATCTGCAAGAAGCCGGCCACGCCATGCACGTGACCGACGTTATCACCGGGCACTTTCTAAAAGAAGGTTCGCAACTGCAAATCACGCTGGAAGCAATTGATGTTGAAAACAATCGCACGCTATGGCGCGACACCATGACCGTCGCCGCCCCCGACATGATCGCCATGCGCGGCCAGATCACGTCGAAAGTTCGCCAGGGTCTGGTTCCGGCCTTAGGCGTGGCAACCGATTCAGCCGACCCCGGCACTCGTCCCAGGAACGAAGAGGCCTACGACCTGTATCTCCGCAGCATCGCGATGCCGCACGATCCCCAACCTAACAAAGATGCCATCGCCATGCTCGAGCGAGCCGTCGGAATGGACCCGACCTACGCGCCCTCGTGGAACGCATTGGGATATCGCTACTACTATGACTCGCAATACGGCGGCGGCGGCGAAGCCATGTTTCAGCGCTCCAATGCCGCTCTGGAAAGGGCCTTGGTTCTGGATCCGAATCTGGTCGATTCGGCCGCCCAATTGATATCGATGCGGGTGGAACGAGGAGAGCTTGTAAAGGCTTACCACGAAGCCAAAGCCCTGACCGAGCGCCATCCGCAGAGTCCCGCCGCTCACTTCAGTTTGGCCTACGTCTTGCGATACGGTGGTGTGCTGGATGAATCCGGCCGCGAGTGCGATACCGCCCTGGCTCTCGATCCTGGAAACTATCAGCTCCGCTCCTGTTCCATCAATTTCGATGAACAGGGGAACTATGCCCGAGCCAATGACTATCTCCAACTCGATGCCGGCTCGCAATGGGTATTGGCGAACTTAGTGCGCCATTATCTTCACACCGGCGAACTGGATAAAGCCCGGGAGACCGCTGCCAAGGTGTCGAACGATAATCTGCGGAACCGGATGCTCGCTGGCTGCCTGAATCACCTGCCGGCCGCAGAACTGGATCCGATGATGCGCGAACATGAAGTGCAATTATTGGCTAACCCCGACCCCGAGAACCGCTATACCGGCGCACCCGCCTTCGCCTTCTGCGGAAAGAATGATGTCGCTTTGCGCATTTTGAAAAGTGGCATCGAAGGCAGGTACTGCGCCTACACCGCGCTGCAAAATGATCCGCTGCTCGCCAGGCTGCGAGGCACGCCGGAGTTTAATCAGATCCTCGCGGAAGCGAAGAAATGCCAGGCTGATTTTCTGGCGCAACGATCGCAACCCTGACATTGCTGTCCGAAACCGCATCCCATCATCTTCCCGCACGACTTCAATTTCCCGCACGACTTCAATCTCGCCGCCTTCGGGATTGTGAATCTCGAAATACTGAACGCCCTAGCGGTCCCGCTGGATGTTGTCAGAGCCTCATCAAGCCGGCACTTTCTCCGCCTCCTCGCGAATCCTCTTCCAGGCGTTCTCCAGATGCCTTGTCTCCGTGTGCGTCTGTCCTACGCAAAGCCGCAACGTCATTTTCCCGTCCAGCTTCGTGTGCGTCAAAAATAAATCTCCGCTGCGATTTAGCCGTTCCATGATTGTCTGATTCGCCGCGTCTCCGCCCTTGTGTCGAAAGCAAACCAGGTTCAGGGGCACCGGCGCCGCCAGTTCAAAGTTGTCGTCCTCGCGCACCCAATGCGCGAACGTTTGCGCCAGTTGCACGTGGCGGCGAATATGATACTGCAAGCCTTCCACGCCGTAATGACGAATCACAAACCACAACTTCAGTGACCGGAATCGCCGGCCGAGTTGGATGTGCCAATCTCGATAGTCGATCACCGCTCCCGATTCCGTGGCCTGATTGCGTAAGTACTCTGGCAAAATGCTCAGCGTCTGAATCAACGCTTTGCGGTCTGCGACCCAAAAGCAGTTGCAATCGAAGTTGGTGAACATCCACTTATGCGGATTGAAGTTATAACTGTCGGCGAACTCCAGTCCATTTTGCAGGTGGCGAAACTCAGGGCAAAGCGCGGCTGTACCGGACATCGCCGCGTCCACATGAAGCCAAAGATTATTCTCGCGGCACACGCGGCCGATCTCGTCGATGGGGTCCATCGCGTTCGAAGAAGTTGTGCCAACCGTGGCGCAGACAAAGCAGGGAACCAGTCCAGCGCGCCTGTCGGCTTCGATCTGGCGCGCCAGAGCATCGGGACGCATTGCGAACTTCTCATCAACTTCGATCAGCCGCAGATTGGAAATGCCGATGCCAGCGATCATCGCCGCCTTCTGCAGCGAGGAATGAGTCTGCGTAGAAGCGTAAGCGACAACCCGTCCGTCGCTTCCCGTCTGATTGCTGATGTAGTTCGTAGCGCGTTCCCGAGCCGCCAACAGCGCACACAGGGCCGCGCTTGACGCCGTGTCTTGAATCACCCCGCCCCCGCTGCTCGATGATAGGAATTTATCTGGCACGCCAAGCATGGACACAAGCCAGTCGAGCACATGCGTTTCCAGTTCCGTGCAGGCCGGACTCGTTGACCATAACATTCCTTGCACTCCAAGCCCGGAAGACAGAAGATCTCCAAGAATTCCGGGGCCGGAAGCATTGCACGGAAAGTAGGCGAAGAAATTCGGTGACTGCCAGTGCGTTACGCCGGGCAGAATCAATTTCTCAACATCCTTCAGCAACGCGTCAAACGGCTCGCCTTGCGCCGGAGGATTCACTGGAAGCGATGCGCGAATCTCCCCCGGCTTCGCCTGCGAGAGCACCGGAAACGATTCGATGCGGGACTGATAATCCGCGATCCAGTCGACCACGGCATGGCCATGGCGGCGAAATTCGTCGGGAGTCATGTGGAAAGATTGTTCGTCAGGCACTGATTAACCTCAGAAGATGGATGGAAATCAATAAAACAGAGTGATCGTACCAGAGGCTTCCGGTTTCCTTCGTAGACCTTAGCATCCTCTTTGGTTGATTCTTCTTTGACGCTCTAAGCAAGTTGCCCAAAATATAATCGCGTCTTGTAGTCGAAGGCGACACGACCTTCGGTGGAGTTCGCGTCGAACATGCGATACAACTCCCTCAGCATCGGCGCGTGCTGCGGATGCCCTGGCCCCGGCGCATATGACGACGAAAGCAGCCGCCCTTCCAACCCGGCATAATCGAATTCCTGGCGCATCTCAAACAGTAATTCTTTGAATGGGACAGGATCAAAGAACTCATTAACTGCCGCCGTGGTGTGCTCGTGGCGCACGGCTTTGTAGTCGGTCCCGTAAGTCAACAGTAATTGTTCGTACTCGCGCAAGAAATCTGTCGAATCCGTGAGACGCTCGTTCCACAGAAGGACGAGCCAACCTCCGGCCCTGAGGATGCGGACGAATTCGCCGCGTGACCGCTCGCGATCGAACCAGTGCGCGGCCTGCGCCGCGGTCACAAAGTCCACGCTCTGATCGCCGAGAGTGGTCGCCTCGGCGGTTCCCGCAATACTGGTGAAGGTCCGAAATTCTTGAAGCAGACGTTCCCCGGCCTCGCGCATTTCAGCATTCGGCTCGACACCGAAGACTCGATTGCGATTTTCCAGCAGCGTGCGAGTCCAGATGCCGGTGCCGGAGGCGATGTCGGCGATTACATGGCTTGGGGCCAGGCCGCACTCTTCCCGGAGCGTCTGCAAAACTCCTGCCGGATAGCCAGGCCGGTAGCGCACATAGTTCTCGACGCGATCGGAGAAGCGTGTGGTAGCGTTGGACGCGGGCATCGGTCCTTCAAAAGTGGCAAGTTTTTTCATCTTGCCAGAACCCCATTTTAATTGCAGGATAGTGGTATTGTCCCTCCCCGCAGCTCCCTGTACTTCAAGCTTGAATTACGTTCGATAGGTAATTGTCGAAGAACGCGGATCCCTCCACCGCCATTTGCGATACCATTTCCACATAAGGTATGAAAGTTTGCCTCGCATGAGAGTTGTCATCAAAGTCGGCACGAGTTTAATTGCGCCCGGCGGCCAGATCGACGCGAATCTGCTGCGCGCCATGGTTGATCAATTCGACCTCAGCCACAACGAATATCTGATCGTAACCTCAGGTGCGATTGCCGCAGGCATGTCCGGCCTGGCGCTGCGCAAACGGCCCAGCGGCGTCCCCGGCATGCAGGCCTGCGCGGCCGTTGGTCAAAGCAAGCTGATGCACACCTACGAGCGTCTGTTCTTTGGCAAAAAGGTGGTGGCGCAACTTCTTCTTTCGAGCGATGACTTTACCTCTCCCGTCCGCTACCGCAATTTGCAAAATGCGCTGGCGGAACTACTTTCGCTGGGAGTGGTCCCGATCGTGAATGAAAATGACAGCGTCTCCGTTCGTGAGTTGGAGGGAGCTTTCGGCGACAACGACGAGTTGAGTGCATTGCTGGCCACTGCCGTGAAAGCGGATTGGTTATTGCTATTGACTAACGTGGACGGCTTCCTTGTTCCCAACGGAGGCAAAAAACCCAAACTGCAACGAGTCATTCGCAAACTCACTCCGGCGCTCGAAGCACAATGCAACGGTAAGAGTACGCTGGGACGAGGCGGCATGATTTCCAAATTGCGCGCTGCGAAGCTGGCCAGCGAAGGCGGGGTTCATGTGGCCATCGTAAATGGAAGGCATCCTCAGGGGATTACGCTGGGAATGGAACGGAAGATCGGAACCTACTTTCCGCCGCAGGTGCGAAACTAAATGGCGACAACGATTGCCACGCCAGTTTCCACGAAGGAAAAGCTTCTGCGTGCGCGCGAGGCGAGCGCTAAGCTGGCGCTGCTTTCCACGAAGGAGAAGAACGCGGTGCTGCTGGCAATTGCAGACGCAATTGAAGCGCACGCGCAGACAATTCTTGCGGCGAACCGCGAGGACGTGCAAAGCTGCGGGCTTGAAGGCTCCATGCTTGACCGTTTGTTACTGACCACGGCGCGCATAAAAGAGATGGCGCAAGGAGTGCGGGAAGTCGCCGCGCTCGGCGATCCAATTGGGGAGACCCTCGCGGAGTGGACGCGCCCGAATGGCCTGCACATTCGCAAGGTGCGCGTGCCCTTGGGAGTGGTGGGAATTATCTACGAATCCCGCCCAAACGTTACCGTCGACACGGCTGTGCTCGCCTTGAAAGCCGGCAACGCCATCGTCTTGCGCGGAGGGAAAGAAGCCGCGCGCAGCAATCAGAAGTTAGTGGAGATTCTTGCCGCGGTGCCGGGCATGCCCGAAGGTGCCATCGAGCTTCTCGATTCCAGCACGCGTGATTCGGTGCAGGAACTGATCAAGGCTCGCGGGCTAGTGGATGTGATTGTCCCGCGCGGCGGGGCTGGATTAATTGCGTTCGTCACAGAAAACTCTACTGTACCCGTCATCGAAACTGGGGCAGGGAACTGCCACATCTTTGTCGACGAATCCGCGGACTTTGAAATGGCCGATCGAATCGTGATCAACGCCAAGACGCAGCGTCCGTCGGTATGTAACGCCGCAGAGAAATTGTTAGTCCACGAAAACATCGCCGCGGCATATGTTCAACGAATCGTGAAGGAGCTAATACAGGAAGGAGTCGAAGTGCGTGGCGATGACAAGTCTCGCACTCTCGCGGCTGGTCTGAAAATTGTGCCCGCTGCAGAGGAAGACTGGTGCGAAGAGTATTCTCGGCTTTGTATAGCCGTTCGCGTGGTAGCGGACGTCGACGAGGCGATTGACCACATCAATCGCTATTCAACGAAGCACTCCGACTCAATCATTACGGGAGAGGAAACGAATGCCCGCAAATTCCTCCGCGGAGTGGATTCAGCCGCAGTTTACTGGAATGCTTCAACGCGTTTCACCGATGGCGCGGAATTCGGCTTCGGCGCCGAGATGGGCATCAGCACGCAGAAACTGCACTGCCGCGGTCCCTTCGCGCTGGCGGAACTTACTTCTTCGAAGTACGAGATTGTCGGGACGGGGCAGGTTCGGTAACTTTTCCCCACAATTTGGAGTTCTCAATTTCTGCGCTCAGCCCTGCGCTAAGGTAATAGTCGTGGTTCTCGCTCACGTCGCTAAGGCCGGTGCCCCGGCTCGCGGGAATAATTTTGAGAGGCTTAAACTTCCTACGTGCGCGCTTCATCTGCATAGCGTAACACCTCGCTGTGCTACCTTATTTACTTTCCCCGCGAGACCCTTATGAGATTGTTCTCATCAGTTCTTTTTTCCATCGTCATCTTACTTTCATTTCTGATGTCCAGCGCGGCTGCCAACGCTCCTGAGTCTTCGACTCCCCCTCAATCCATCTTCGGTTTTCGCGACGCCGTTGCCGAAAACGCCACAGAAGCCCGCTTCCTCGCCGTACCCGATCCTAAACTTGCCGAAGAGCACCTCCGCACGTTGACGAAAGCCCCGCACATGGCGGGCACGCCCGAAGACAAAGCCACCGCGGATTACGTAGCACAGAAATTTCGCGATGCCGGGCTCGAGACCGAGATCGTCGAGTACAAAGTGTGGATCAACTATCCCGTGGAAATATCAGTCGACGTTACCGCGCCCGCCGGAGTCGAAATGCACGGCCCCACCCGCGAGCATGTCGATGGAGATCCCTACGACAACGACCCGCGCGTGGTGATGCCGTTCAGCGGCATGTCGCCTTCAGGCGATGTTGAAGCTGACGTGGTCTATGCGAATTACGGCACTCCGGAAGATTTCGAGAAACTGGATAAGTTGAAGATCGATGTGCGCGGCAAGATCGTCCTGGTGCGCTACGGCCAAAACTTCCGCGGCGTGAAGGAGTTCATTGCGCAAGAACATGGCGCGGCGGGAGTAATCATCTATTCCGATCCTTTCGACGATGGCTGGCGTCGCGGCGACAAATATCCCGACGGCCCATGGCGCCCCGACACCGGCGTGCAGCGCGGATCGGTAGGATACATGTTCAAATTCCCCGGCGATCCGACCACGCCTGGAATTGCGTCGTTGCCATCGCTGCCAGACAGCAAGCGGACTTCTCCGGAACAGTCTGCGCAGATGCCGAGGATTCCAGTTACACCGCTTTCCTATCACGACGCTTCTCCAATCCTTCAACATCTCGGTGGGCCCGACTCCCCGCGCGAGTGGCAAGGTGCGCTGCCCTTTACCTACCACGTTGGCCCGGGACCTGTGCGCGTGAAGATGCATCTCAAACAGGATTATCAGTTCCGCACCCTGTGGGATGTAATCGGCCGCGTGCGCGGCAACGAATCGCCCGACGAGTGGGTTGTGGCGGGAAATCACCGCGACGCTTGGGTCTATGGAGCGGTGGATCCGAACAGCGGCACGGCGGCGATGCTCGAAACTGTGCACGGAGTTGGCGAGCTGCTGAAGACCGGCTGGAAGCCAAAGCGCACGATAATGTTTGCAAGCTGGGACGGCGAAGAAGAAGGCCTGATCGGTTCAACCGAATGGGCCGAGCAATACGAATCAGAATTGGCTGGCGCACCCGCCTATTTCAACATGGATGTTGCTGTTTCCGGTCCGAAGTTCGGTGCTTCGGCAGTCCCGAGCTTGAAGCAGTTCTTGCGCGATATCGCTACGTCTGTTCCCAGTCCGCGGGGCGGGACTCTGTATGAGGCATGGCAAAAAAATGATCAGCCGGCACTTGCTTCCACTCAGTCACCCGCCGAAGCCATCGGCGACACGCGCCGCATCCCCGCTGCGAATGTTAAAAGCGATGTCCCGGTCGGCGATCTGGGTAGCGGGTCCGATTACAGCGCCTTCCAGCAGCACCTCGGCGTGCCTTCCACCGACATTAGTTCTACCGGTCCGTACGGGGTTTACCATTCCGTGTTCGATAATTTTGCGTGGTTCAAGAAGTTTGGCGATCCCGATTTCATCTACGAGCAGCAAATGGCGCGAGTGTTTGGCCTGGAGGCTTTGCGCATGGCTGACGCTGACGTGCTGCCTTACGACTACGAGGAATATGGAAAAGAGATTTCCACATACCTCGACACCGCAAAGAAAAGGGCCGAGACCAAACTCGGCGAGCATACGCTTGACATGAATTCCGTGACTGCGGCTGCGAGACATTTTCAGGAAGCAGGGGCAAAGATATTGGCGAAGCAGAAAAACCCTCCGCGAGATTCAACACGGTTGAACCGCGCACTGCTCGCCGCCGAACGGGCGCTGCTGGTGCCGGAAGGACTGCCGCATCGTCCGTGGTTTCGTCACGCGATCTACGCTCCAGGAGAATATACGGGATATGCCGCAGTAGTGATTCCGGGAGTGAACGAAGCTCTCGACAAAGCAGACGCGGAGCGGGCACGGCAACAGTTAGCCGTGCTGACCGCGGCGCTGGAGCGTGCGGCCAAAGTGTTAGAGGGATACAGGTAAACCACGTTGACTAGTCATCTGACTAGTCGTATAGTTGGATTGGAGGCGACCAATGGGATCCTGGCAGCTACAGGAGGCGAAGGCTAGGTTCAGCGAGTTCCTTGATGCCGCTTTGAAAGAAGGGCCGCAAGTGGTGACTCGCCGAGGCGTTGAGGCCGCTGTGCTGGTGCCCATCGGCGAATGGCGGAGGATGAAGAGCGCGTCGCGTCCTGGCATTAAAGAATTGCTGCGGGCTGGTCCTCGCTTTGAGAACCTTATCCCGCCGCGTAGAAAGTGGAAACGTCGTGCTCCTGTGGAGTTCGAGTGATACGTTATCTGCTCGATACGAACATAATTTCGGAACTTCATAAGCCGAAGCCGCATGGAAGGGTGCTTGCGTGGTTCGATAGCCTCAGGGACGACGAGGTTTGTCTTTCGGCTGTCACGCTATTGGAACTCCAGGAGGGCATCGAGCGCACGCGCAGACAAGATATAGCCAAAGCCGATGCCATCGAGTCATGGGTCGAAGATTTGGAGAACTCTTCGATCATTTTAGCGATGGACGGGCGCTGCTTCCGCGAAACCGCACGCACAATGGTGGGTAAGCAAGACGACCTGCTGTACGATGCAATGATCGCGGCCACCGCTCGGATACACAGACTCACCGTAGCGACGCGGAACGAAAAAGACTTCAAACATCTTCGTGTAGAGATTATCAACCCTTTCAAGTTCCGCTAGCTCATGAACGCCACTCACGCTCTCGGTCAATTCCTCCGCACCCTGCCGCATTCAGCGGCGGCCACGTTTCTTGCCTTATTTCCAATCGTCGATCCCTTCGGCGGCATCCCCATTTTCTTCTCGATGACGTCTGCCTGGACGGCCAAAGACCGCCAGCGCACCGCCTTAAAAACCGGAGTCTGGGTCTTCGTCATTCTGGTCACGTTTCTATTTTTTGGCCGCTTCGTCTTGTATTTCTTCGGCATCTCGCTGCCAGTCCTGAAAATTGCCGGAGGGCTGATTGTCGCGAATACCGCCTGGGGAATGGTCACTTCGCATGCGCGCATTACTCCAGAAGAAAGTCACGAGGCCGAGGACAAAGCAGATATCTCGCTTACGCCGCTTGCCATGCCGCTCATGTCGGGGCCAGGGGCGATTGGCGTCGTCATGGGCCTCGCCGCGCACGTTGACAGCGCTGCTTCTTACATGGGGATGGTCATTGGTATTGCGGCGGTCGCTCTGAGCGTTGTTCTTTTCTTCTACATGGGCGGGCCGTTGGTGCGTCGCCTGGGCCCAAGCGCAGTCGGCGCGATCAACAAGGTCTTCGGTTTTTTAATTCTCGCAATTGCGGTCCAGTTGGTATGGGACGGCATGGCTGACTTCCACAACTGATTTGCCGACGATCTTGGCTATCGTTCAGCGCCCTTTGCGGGTAGAGGAGGCGGCAATCCACTTGGGCAGCCGCTTGCGGACTTCTTCGGCAGGGACAGTACGGCCAGCTTCGCATCCCGAGTGCCTTCATCAATGGCGGCGAGAATTGGGGGCTCATCCCAGCTCTATTTCTCTTTGACCTTCTCCGACAATTCGCGAAACTCTTTGGCTTGCTTGTGGCTCGCCTTTATTTGCAACTGTGCGAGCTGTCGTGATTTCTCAGTCGTCAGGATCGGCGCCAAGGCCTCCAGTTCCGTCGCTACTTCGCGTGCGTGATCGGGCCTGTTTCAACATCAAATGTTCAAATTTCCGGACTGCCTCGTGGTGATCCATAGACCTCGCTTTGGGCTAGATGCAAGTACGTATTTTACTTCAACGACACCAGCCGCTCCACCAGCTCCGAATAATCCTTCTTCTCAATCCCGTGGACCTGCTTATTATATTCGTCCACCTTCGACGAATAATTCATCGAGCAGAATTTCGGGCCGCACATGGAGCAGAATGCCGCCTCTTTGTAGTAGTCGTCAGGCAAAGTCTCATCGTGCATGGATCGCGCCGTCTCAGGATCCAAAGACAAAGCAAATTGTTTTTCCCAATCAAACTTATATCGCGCATAACTCAAAGCGTCGTCGCGGTCACGCGCTCCCGGCCGTCCGCGCGCGATGTCGGCGGCGTGCGCGGAAATCTTGTAGGCGATGATGCCGTCTTTTACGTCTTTTTCATTCGGCAGCCCGAGATGCTCTTTCGGCGTCACGTAGCAGAGCATGGCCGCGCCGTACCATCCAATCATCGCCGCGCCAATGGCCGACGTAATGTGGTCATATCCCGGAGCGATATCGGTAACCAGCGGACCCAAGGTGTAGAACGGAGCTTCGTAGCAGAGCTCGACTTCTTTTTCCACCTGCTCTTTGATCTTATCCATCGATACGTGGCCAGGGCCTTCGATCATCACCTGCACGTCATGCTGCCATGCGATTTTCGTCAGCTCGCCTAAAGTTTTTAATTCGGCAAACTGAGCTTCGTCGCTGGCGTCGGCCACGCATCCTGGGCGCAATCCGTCTCCCAGCGAAAAGCTAACATCATACTTCTTGAAAATCTTGCAGATGTCGTCGAAGCACTCGTATAGAAAATTCTGCTTATGGTTGTAAGCCATCCACTGGGCAAGAATGGCGCCGCCGCGACTCACGATCCCAGTGATGCGTTTCGAAATCAGCGGCAAATACTGGATCAACACTCCGGCATGGATCGTCATATAATCCACGCCCTGCGCCGCCTGCTCTTCGATTACTTCCAGCATCACCTGCGCATTCAAGTCTTCGACACGCTTCACACGCGCGATTGCCTCATAAATCGGCACAGTCCCAATCGGCACCGGCGAATTCCGCAGAATAGCCTCGCGAATTTCATGAATGTTGCCGCCGGTGGAGAGGTCCATTACCGTGTCAGCGCCGTAATGCACAGCGGTGTGCAGCTTCTTCAGTTCTTCTTTAATTTCGGAAGTAACCGCCGAGTTTCCAATATTCGCGTTGATCTTACACAAAGATGCGACACCAATCGCCATCGGCTCCAGTTCCGGATGGTTGATGTTCGCGGGAATAATCATGCGCCCGCGCGCCACTTCATCGCGCACTAGTTCGGGCGCGAGTTTTTCCCGGTGAGCGATATAGCCCATCTCTTCCGTGATTACACCCTTGCGGGCGTAGTGCATCTGCGAAAAATTGCCAGTTGTATTCTCTTGCTTCCGGCGCGCTAGCCATTCTCTACGCGGCTCGGGAACCTGGGAGCCGGAACTGCCCTTGCCATTCTTGCCGTTCGGGGAAGTCATGACGGATTCGTCCTCACTGGATTTCATTTGCAAATTATACGCGTCCCCGGCGACGGTAGCCGCAGGCGACTGCATTTGCATGGCGCACTTACCGGATGCAAGCCCCAGGGTCTTGGGTGTAGATTTCCGACCGCATGCTTGAAATGGATGGCCGTTTTGCTGATCTCGATGGCCGCATAGCCGCATAAATGTGGACTCCAACAAATTTCTCTCGACGGGCGCTGTACTCTTGACCGACCTTGTCTATAGCAAACCCCCGGGCTTAGAATCTGAACCGTGTTTAAAGGAGAAACTCTGTGCGAGTCCTCGGTCTCTTGCCAGCCTTATTGCTTGTTCTAGCTGTCGCCAGCGTCTGCCAAGTATCGTCGCCCGCGAGGCCTTCGCCGGGATTCAGCCTCGATACCATCGATAAGACCGTCGATCCCTGCGTGGATTTTTACCAGTACGCCTGCGGCAACTGGATCAAGAATTCCGAGATTCCTCCTGACCAGTCGCAATGGGTGAGTTTCGTGGAACTGCACGAACGCAATCTCGAAATCGAGCGCGAAATTCTGGAAAAGGCAGCGGCTGGCGGCGCCGGACGCAACCCCATTGACCAAAGAATTGGCGATCTCTACGGCTCCTGCATGGACGAGAAGGCCGTCGATGCAAAAGGCATCAACCCATTAAAGCCGGAGCTCGGCCGCATTGCAGCGGCGCAAGACAAAGGATCGCTGATGGACGAGCTCGGTCGCCTCGACCTGATCGGATCGGGCTCGCTATTCAGTTTCTATTCATCCCCGGACCTGCACAACGCCGATCAAGTCATCGCCTACATTGACCAGGGCGGTCTCACCCTGCCCGATCGCGATTACTACATCAAGGACGATAACCCGAAGATGAAAGAGATGCGGCAGCACCTGGTGGAATATGTGACCCAGGTATTTACGCTTGCGGGCCAGACGCCGCAGCAGGCAGCCGATTCCGCTCAAACCACACTCCGCATTGAAATAGCATTGGCCAAGGCTTCCATGGACCGCACCGCTCGCCGCGATCCGAAGAATCGCGATCACAAAATGAGCCGCGATGAGGCGGTCGCCCTCGGACCTGATTTCTATCTCAACCGCTATTTCACGGCCGTGGGCGCGCCCAATTTCTCCCAGCTCAATGTTACGAACCCTGATTTCTTCAAACAGGTGAATGCGGTGCTGGAATCCGAATCGATCGAATCCCTCAAGACGTATGTGAGTTGGCACGCGCTGCATGCCGCGGCTCCGTGGCTTTCGCAACCATTCGTCGACGCCAACTTCAAGTTCCAGCAGAACCTGACCGGCCAGAAGGAAATACAGGCGCGCTGGAAGCGCTGTGTCAATCTTACCGATCGAGAATTGGGCGAGGCCCTGGGCCAGAGATATGTGGACGTAACTTTCGGCGCGGACGGCAAGCAGCGCATGCTGAAGATGGTGGACGCGCTCGAGAAGTCCCTGGCGGAAGACATTCACGATCTTTCCTGGATGAGCGACGAAACTAAGAAACAGGCCAAGGTGAAGCTGGATGCCATTCGCAACAAGATCGGCTATCCCGATGTGTATCGCGACTACAGTTCAGTCGTAATCAAGCCCGACGATCTGCTGGGCAACATCGCCAGCGCGAACACATTCGACTCGAAACGCGAGATCGCAAAGATTGATAAGCCTCTCGACCGCAAGGAATGGGGCATGACTCCTCCGACGGTGAATGCCTATTACAGCGGCTCGTTCAATGAGATTGTTTTCCCGGCAGGAATTCTGCAGCCCCCATTTTTCGATAAGAGCATGGACGATGCGGTGAACTTCGGAGGCATCGGCCTGGTCATCGGGCACGAGCTCACTCATGGCTTCGACGATCAAGGCCGAAAGTACGATCCAAAAGGAAATTTGCACGACTGGTGGACTGAACAAGACGGCAAGGAGTTTGAGAAGCGCGTCAGTTGTGTTGCGGACGAGTACTCGAACTTTGTCGCGGTCGATGACCTGAAGCTGAACGGCCGTCTCACGCTTGGCGAGAACACTGCCGATAACGGCGGCGCCCGGATCGCATTGCTGGCGCTCGAACACATGATCGCCGACGACAAGACAGGGAAAGAAGGCCGTAAACTCGATGGCTACACGCCTGAGCAGCGTTTCTTCCTGGGATTCGCACGGGTGTGGTGCGAAAAGCGCCGCCCCGAAATCGCCCGTACCCGCGTGCTCACCGATCCCCACTCCCCCGGAAAGTATCGCGTGGATGGCGTAGTGCAGAACATGCCGGAGTTTCAGAAAGCCTGGGGATGCAAAGCCGGACAGCCCATGGTGGCCGAGAATGCCTGCCACGTTTGGTAGTTAAAATGTTGACATCACCCTCGCTCTTATCGAGGGACAGCCGTCCTCGGCTGTCCTTCCGCGCGGGCTCAGCTTTTGCAAGGGCGCGGCGTCAGCCGCGCCATCAACCCATCGCACCGTGAAAACCCATCGCACGTTGAACACCCATCGCACCGTGAAACCCTATCGCGACGTGGAAGAGCGGCGCTTCAGCGCCGCGTAAATCCCTTAAATCGAAACGGGCTTCAGCCCTGTGGTCGCATGGCCCATCCAGCCCCAAGCTTCCACAGTCGCGGATTCTTCACCGTCTCGGTCGAGCGTCCGTCTAAGTTTTACTTCGTTGCCGGAGGTGTTCGCCGGGCCAACTCTATCTCGATACCGTCTGGAGAAACCAACGCTCCGCTTTGCGAAGCCTTTGGTTGAGCCGTTAGCAGGATCACGCCCGCGACTCCGGCCGCACGCGCCGCATCCACGACCTTCACCACGGACGCATAAGGTGCTCTGGCATCAGCCTTGATATAAAGATTCTGCGTGTGCGACTGGCGATCCTTAAGCCTTTTCGCGACCGAATCGGGCGCAACCGCATCGATTCCGAAATAAAGTTTGCCGCTCTCGGTCACCGTAATAATCAACGCGTCGCGGTTGTCCGCATCGGGCACTGGCACCGCGCTGGTTGTGGGCGCCAACTCTACGTTGATGCCCTCTTGCATTCCCTGCGCGGCGCTCCGCGGAGCAGTTAACGTGATCGTTACAACTGCCAGAAATGCCGCACTCCACACTGTCTGCTTCGTTCTCGCAAGATAATTTGTTTCAAGCCAACTCATATTGTTTCTCCTCTCATAGCAGTTTCCGAATCGCCCGCACACTTGCTACTGAGCCTTCGCGCCGCCGAGCGATGCCGTCGCGAGCGTTCCGCCCAGTCCCATCGTCTCCACGGCAGACGAAGGCACAATCACCATCGAGCCTTTTTCCTTAATGGCTTCGTAGAGCATGTTCATGGCGCGCAGATGCAGAGCTACCGGGTTTTCCGCATAAGCTGCAGCAGCCTGCACAAAGCTGTTGGAAATTTCTGTCTCCGCTTGTCCCAAAATAATTCGCGCCTGCCGCTCTCTCTCTGCCTGCGCTTGCCGCGACATCGCGTCTTCCAGTCCTTGCGGAATCCTGACGTCGCGAATTTCGACGGATTGCACCGTGATGCCCCACGGATTTGTCTTCTCATCCAGAATTCGCTGCAGTTCGCGCCCGAGTGTCTCGCGCTCGGTGATCATCTGTGCCAGTTCGTGACGGCCAATCGACTCCCGCAGCGCCGTCTGCGCGCTCATGTTGATGGCCTCAATAAAATTCTCAACTTCCAAAATCGATTTCTCCGCGTTCCACACCATCCAGAACACAATCGCGTCCACGTCCACGGGAACGGTGTCGCGCGTCAGCGTAGATTCGGCAGAGACGTTGGCGACGCGCACGCGCTGGTCTACATATGCGCTTAACGTCTCGACAATGGGCACAATGTGAAACAGTCCCGGCCCGCGCAATCCCACATAGCGCCCCAGGCGCAGGACCGCGACCTTTTCCCACTGCTGCACTACTTTCAGGGAGAACATCAGATACAAACCCAGTACCCCGCCAGCGATGATTCCTGCCGGATGATGAATGGCCGCAGTGATGATCGCACCCGCCAACAGGCAAATCACAAACAACGATTTCCCGATGCCGCTGATCTGTCCAATTTCGATTTTTGTCATGGTTTATATCTCCTTTGCTTTGGCTGAGAGGCCAACTCGCTCAGGCGTTCCAGCAGTTCCTCGACGGTGAATCCGGCTGCTCCGGCGCGGGCCGCGAACTCGTTGGCCAACTGCGTGAGTTGCCGTTCGCGCTCCGCATCTTTTCTTTCCAGCTTTTTCTTCGCTATGAAGGTTCCTGTGCCCTGGTGGGTTTCGAGCAACCCTCCCAGTTCCAGTTCCCGATACGCCCGCATCACTGTGTTCGGATTGATAGCGAGGTCCACCGCCATCTGCCGCACCGTTGGCAGTTGGTCGCCCGCATTCAGCGATCCCAAAGCCATCCCGCTGCGCACCTGATCGATCAACTGTCGGTAGACAGGGACGCCGCTGTGCAGGTCCAGCGCAAAACGAAAGGGAAGCCGCGCCGCTGTATTTGTCTTCGCAGTCATATAGTACACCAGTGTTATAGTATATTAGTACTCACCTGTCAACTACAAAGTTTCCCCGGCCGAAGTTGATGACTACAAAATGACCAATCATTGACGGCATCGTGACAATCCCCGCGCGCGCATCCCTTACGCTCAACTCATATCGAGCGAAACCCCCTGCGAATTGAATAAGCGAATCGGGCCGCTGTAACTGCGGTCAAGCCGAGGCAGTTCCCTGTCCGGCGTTGCCGGATAGCCAAAACTAAGGAGCAAAGAAATGACGCGACTTCTCACCAATGCATTAGCGATTGCAATTTTCCTGGGCACCTCAGCAATGCTCGCCATCAGCAACCACAGCATGAAGCCGGCGGAAAGCGCAGAGGCCGCGCTCGCCGCTGACGGTGCGTTTCGCGACGGACTCTACTTAGGCAAACTCGCGGCCGAACGTGGTCAACCGCAACGTGCCGCCATCGGACGCTGGTTCACCGAACACGACCGGTCCATGTTCACCGCCGGCTACTTTCGCGGCTACAGGCAATCCGTTGCCGAAGCAAATACAACGAGCGCTGCACGAATCGAATAGAAGCCTCGCGCCCCGACACAAACGAACTACAGACCACGAATTCTGATTGAGGTGAAGTTGTTATGAAGGCGAAGAAGTTTGTATCCGTACTCGGTCTCACTGCGGCGATTTGCATCTCGAACCCGTACGCGGTGAAAGCAGGCAGCCCTGCCCCAACCAACTCCGCAACCGGCGCCAGTCTGAGAGGCAGCGTCAAATTCGAAGGCACGATCCCGAAGCCAAAAACGATCAGCATGTCCGCGGACCCGAGCTGTGCGAAGCAGCATCCCTCCCCGGTGTTTTCGCAGGAAGTCATGACGGATTCGAAAGGCGATCTGCAGAACGTCGTCGTGTTCGTTGCCGAGGGATTGGGCGACCGCACGTTTGATCCACCTACACAGCCGGTGGTCGTCGAGCAGAAGGGCTGCATGTATCAGCCGCACGTGCTGGCGGTGCGGACGAATCAGCAGTTGCACGTGGTAAACGACGACCCTACGTCGCATAACATCCATCCCACGCCGGCGAACAATCGCGAATGGAACAAGGCAGAGCCGCCGGGTTCAAGCGTCGACGAGACGTTTGCACGCGAGGAGATTGCGATTCCGGTGAAATGCAACCTGCATCCCTGGATGCACGGTTACATCGCGGTGTTCAAGCATCCATACTTCGCCGTGACCGGCAAGGACGGCAGCTTTGACCTGAGCAATCTGCCCGCCGGCACTTACACCATCAAGGCGTGGCACGAGAAGCTGGGCATGTCGACGCAGACCATCACGATTGGGGCAAACGAAACCAAGGAGATCAGTTTCGTATTCAAGGGGGTGTAACCCGCATCAGGGCTTCTTCGGCCCCTGGAAGCCTTTGCGGCGTTGTTCGCTGTAGCGGTGCAGCGCGTCGAGGATGATGGGATACGCTTCGCCCGCGGGGCGTATCTCGTCCACCTCGACGGCCTTGCCTTCGAGCTGCTTGTAATCCTGAAAGAAGCGCCGCAGCATGAGCAGGCGGTGCGGCGGCATTTCCGCCGCTTCGCGATAGGAGTTGAACTCCGGATCTTCCGTGGCGATGGCGATGATTTTGTGATCCTGCTTGCCCGCATCGATCATGGTCATCAGACCGATGGCGCGGGCGTGAATGATGGTGAGCGGCACCACCGGTTCCTGGCACAGCACCAGCACATCGAGCGGATCGTCGTCTTCCGCCAGCGTCTGCGGAATGAAGCCGTAGTTCGCAGGATAGTAAACGGCGGAATAAAGAATTCGATCAAGCTTGATCAGGCCGCTGGCCTTATCCAGTTCGTACTTCACGCTCGATCCAAACGGAATCTCGATTACGCAATCGAATTCCTGCGGGAGCTTGTCGCCAGGAGTTACGTCGTGCCAAGGATGAATCATAGGGTTCGGTGCTAATTCATTCTAGCTTAGGAGGCGGCATCGGGCTTCCGGCTCTCGTCTCTCAGCTGTCAGCTCTGGGTACGCGCCTCGTTGCTTCTTGGCCCGCTTGATTGATTTGGGAGGCGGTTCTGAGTGTGGATTTCTCCAGCAAAATAAAGTTCGGCGAGCATCTTGCTACGACAGCGTTTTAGCTTGCGGAGCGGATCTGGGGAGATATTTTTTTATTTAGATACCGCCGAAAGCCTTGCCTGGCGCGGGTTTCGGAAAGCGGATTTCGTAAAATCTGGTTTTCAAAGAATTTAGATATCAAAATCTAGACAACAAACAACTTAAGGTAGCTGGATTCGATCTCTCTCGACCGTCACTGCCTCGACCATGATTACGCAAGTTCGAGGCGGGCACAAGGTCAGATGTCACACGAGGGCTGTGGAAAAGTTTGGGTACGGGTTCTTAATGGAGGTTATGACATGCTCTTTGACTAGTTAAATGCAACGCTATTGGCAGTTCCGGAATCTTGATTCTGGAGGCACTGTCGCGTAAAGTCATTAACGACCGCCAGATGCTTCTGCAGGTGGTTCTTATGTCCAGCCAAGGCAAAACATATCTCAAATTCGGCGCGGCAACGGTGGTCATTGTTTGCCTGCTCGGGTACCTCGCTTACACCGGCGTGCAAGACAGCAAGAGCTATTACGTCACCATCAGTGAACTACACAAGATGGGCAACGGAGCCTACTCCAAGCGGCTGCGCGTGGCGGGGAATGTACAACCGGGGTCGATCAAGCGCACCGGGACGCATGTCCAGTTTGTGCTGGTGGAGCAGAGCCAGTTGCTGTCGGTGGATTACACCGGAACCGAAGCGCCTCCCGATACTTTCAAAGATGACTCGCAAGCGCTCGCCGATGGCAGTTTTGGACACGATGGCGTGTTCCACGCCAAGGCGCTGCAAGCGAAGTGCGCATCGAAGTACGCACCGCAGCAGCCCGGCAACCAGATGCAAGCCGCGCCGGTTAAGAACGTGACGCAATTGCAATCGGGCGCTCCGTCTGCCGTGGCTTCGAATTAGGTCGCGGGGGTTTTGACCTCCTGCCCCGCGCCCGGCGGGGAAAATCAAAATCCCCGCCCCTCTGCTTCCTCCGCGACTTAGGGTTTAGCTGGAAAGGCTTGAAGCGCGGAGGACGCGGAGAACGTCCGCGGAGCTGATCAAATTCTGAACTAGATGCGCGGGGTAAGGTTCTCCGGTAAACTCATTGCCGGAGTGAACCTGTTCATAACCTTCCGACTCTTGTGACTGAATCTGCCGCCACAATTAGAGTTACAAACTTAATCAAGCAGTTCGGCCGCTTCGCCGCTTTGCGCGGTGTGACTGCGGAGTTTGATTCCGGAAGATTTCACGTCATTCTCGGCGACAACGGAGCAGGGAAGACTACGTTGTTGCGAGCGCTCGCAGGATTGGCTGACCCGACGCGGGGCGAGATTTCGATCTTCGACAAGAATCCGCACGAGGCGTGCCGCGAGATCGGTTACATGGCCCATCCGTCGCTGCTTTACGACGAGATGAGCGGCATGGAGAACCTGCGCTATTTTGCGCGCCTCTATGACATCGCCGGCGATGCCCGCTGCTCGGAAGCGATTCGCTCGGTAGGATTAGATCCGGAGTTGTCGCGGCCCGTCGGGAAGTATTCGCAAGGGATGCGGCAACGCATGTCGCTGGCGCGGGCGATTCTGCACGATCCGAAGATTCTCTTGCTGGACGAGCCATTCTCAAATGTGGATGTGCACTCCGCGCAGGAAATGGTCGGTCTGCTCAAACAGATGCGTGACGCGGGAAAGACGATTTTCGTGGTCACGCACCAGGCTGCGCTGCTGGCAGGCGTGGCCGACGAATTTATATGGATGCAGGCCGGGCAGATTGTCGACCGCACCCGCCATCTTGTTCCTGACCCAGCGGGGCGCGCTTGAGTTCGCTCCGATCCATCACCCTGGCAACGCTTACGAAGGACGTCCGCCTGGAGTGGCGCTCGAAGGATGCCATCAACTCCATGCTGTTTTTTTCCTTGCTGGTAGTGGTGATTTTCAGCTTTTCTTTTGATCCAAACGCCGAAGAATCGCGGCAAATCGCGGGAGGCCTGATCTGGGTTGCGTTCCTGTTCGCCGCAGTCGTCGCTCTGAATCAGACATGGGCACGGGAGCTGCGCAATCAGGTGCTGGACGCCTACCGCGTTTCTCCCGCCCCGGCGAATGCATTATTCATGGCAAAGGTTCTGGGTAATTTTATTCTGGTGAGCCTGCTGGAAGGGCTGATGGCGCCTCTATTCATGATCTTTTATAACCTGCGCGCTCTCGGTCCCGCGTGGCAGCTGATTCCGGTCGCATTGCTGGGAACATGGGCGCTGGTGGTCAATGGAACCTTTTTTGCGGCCATGTCGTTGCGCACGCGCAGCCGCGAAATCATGCTGCCGCTGCTGTTGTTTCCCATCTCGATCCCCGCCGTGCAATCGATGGTGGAGGCCACGCGCATCATCCTCACTGGAGATGGCGCCGCGCGCTTCTGGATCGTATTGCTTCTCACCTATGATGTGGTGTTTACTACTGCTTGTCTGGCATTATTCGAAACCATCCTGCAGGCAGAATGAAACGCGCCTTCCCAATCCTTGCGGCTGTGACGGCTTTGCTGCTGGCTTACGCCTTCTACGAAGCAATCTGGGTTGCTCCCATGGAGCGGACGATGGGCGATGTTCAGCGCATCTTCTACTATCATGTGCCTTCGGCATGGACAGCTTTTTTACTTTTCTTCGTGAACCTGATCGCTTCGGTGATTTACCTGGTTCGGCGAAATGCCAAGGCTGATGCCGTCGCGCTGGTCACAGCCGAAGTGGGTGTAGTTTTCTGCACAATCGTATTGGTGACGGGACCGATCTGGGCGCGTCCGGTGTGGGGTATCTGGTGGACGTGGGACATCCGCCTTACGACCACTCTGGTTTTGTGGTTGATTTATGTCAGCTACCTGGTTTTACGGCGCTTCTCCGAGAGCTCGCAGACACCGAAGCTGGCGGCGGTACTTGCCATCTTTGGGGCGCTCGATGTGCCGCTGGTTTATTTCTCCATCTGGTTCTTCCGTACCCAACATCCCCAGCCCGTAATCGGCGGTGGCGGCTCGATTGATCCGCGGATGTTGCATGTGCTGCTGCTCAACTGGCTGGCGTTCTCTTGCTTTGCGTTGCTTGTTAGCTGGGCGCGCTACCGGCTGGAGATGTTCAAGAGGGAAGTGGAGGAAGCGGAGGCGCTGGAATCGTTATTGGTGGCTGGATCGGGAGCGCAAATTTCTAAAACCCAAATTCCTCTGAGCCGGGAGCCACAGTGAATCCTGCGGGTTCTATCAAATTCCTCTACGCCGCCTACATCGCCACTTGGCTGATTCACGGCCTGTATATCGGAAGCCTCGTCCGCCGTTATGGCCGCTTGCGTGAGAGGAAGAAGGAATTGGGGAAGTGAAATGCGGCGAGGAGAGAGCAAATGCGGCGCCCGGCTTCCGGCTTCCGGAAAGAACAAAGGATGGCAAGACGGGTACGAGACGCGAGAGCCGGACGCCGACTCCTCAGTTCGACGATTTCCACTCCTGTTGCAACGCGCTTAGAAAATCCGTTCCGCCCCCGGAGCGCAGGAATTCGTAGTCCTCAATCATCGCGGCAGTTCCGATACGCAAAGAGGGTAGAGGAGACTCCGAACGGATCACGCGCGCTGTGAAGCGCACTCTCACCGCGTCGGTCAGCGTGATGTGAGGCGGAAAGGTGAGCGTGACTTCGCACCGGGTTCCTGCCGGAAGCGGACGGTCCAGGTAAAAAAAAACTCCGCGCGCGCTTACGTTCTGGGTTTCGGTTTGAAATTCGTGTTCCTGATCGAGACGGACCAAGGCTGGCAAGCGCATGTCGAAGCGCCGCATCGTTCGCCGGTCCTGAGAATCAGGCTGCATCCGCGAGGTAGTTTCCGAAAGCATTCTTTTTAACGAAAAAGTAGAGCCACTACGGTACGGATCAAACCTTTAGGCTGGGAGGGCAAGGCCACTGCAAGGCCTTGGTTCTTTCCAATGTATAGATTTGGCAGCAGTTTGCAAGAGCAAAAAGACTCCACGTACCGATTCGGTGAATGGTGCTCCCAGCTGCGGCGGGAAAATTAGTGGCGCTATCCCGAACTGCAACTCTCTTCCGCCACTTTCGTGCCACAATGCGGCATCTTTCCCTGACCTTCGACGCATCTGACACCTCGTGGAGCGTGCCTGTGGACCTCCATCGCTTGACTTGGCTATCCGTAGATGTTTAAGTAGTTGTTTGTTTTCCGCCAGTTCCTAGTGTCACATCAGCAGCGGGCGGTTTCGCCGGCGCCGGGGTACGGTCTCGCGCGTCGTTTCTATCTCTCCAAATGATCGGTGTGAACCGGAGGAAAAGCGTAATGGGAAATGGCCGTGGGTTGGGAAAAGCTTCGCGAGGCAGCCTGGTGTCGGCGCGGGCGTTTGGTTCAGTATTTGCTCTGCTGTTAGCGGGTTCGATGGTGCTTGGATTTGGCTCCCGCCGGCATGCCCCGAATGCCATTACTCCGATTGCAGCCTCTTCGATTTTCACCCCGCCGGTTCCGCTCTCCGCAGTAACTTCCTCGCACGCGAAGCCTGACGTTCGAGCCATTCTCGGGCAACTGCCGTTGATCTTCGAGCCGAACCAGGGGCAATCCGATCCTCGCGTGAAATTTCTTGCGAGGGGCGCGGGCTATAGCCTTTTTCTGGATAACGCTGGTGCGGTCGTCGGTTTGCAATCCGGTTTGCATTCTGCGCGAGGGCGAAGCGAACAGTTTGTTCGGATGAAGCTGGCGGGCGCGAACCCTGCGGCGGTGAGTGCCGGTAGTGAGTTGCTGCCGGGCAAGAGCAATTACCTGATTGGCAACGATCCCCACCACTGGCACAGCGGAATTCCGCAGTTTGCCAAAGTTCACTACGACAACGTGTATCCCGGAATCGATCTGGTGTTTTACGGAAACCAGGGCCACCTGGAATACGACTTAAAAGTTGCGCCCGGCGCCGATCCAGCGCAGGCCGAATTGGAGTTTGACGGCGCCAGCAAGCTGAAACTTTCTGGCGGCGACTTGCTGCTCACGGGCAAGAACGATGGCGAGTTGCGCCTGCAAGCGCCCCAGATTTACCAGCGCGATGGCGACCGCCGCATTCCCGTTGCCGGACGCTTCGTTCTGCGGGCTGCGAATCGCGTCGGTTTCGAAATTGGAAACTACGATCGTAGCCGCGAACTGGTCATCGATCCCGTGCTCACTTTCTCGACCTACTTCGGTGGCAGCGGGTCTGAAACTTCGCCTTCGGTGGCGATTGATCCAGCGGGAAACATTTATCTGGTTGGCACGACGCAGGGTTCCCCGGAAACCTCATTTACGGATGCCTCCATCACCACCCAGACGTCGATTCTTGCCCTGGGTGTGTCTCTTACAACGTCATCTCCAAACCACATCTTCGTAGCCAAAATCAGTCCGTCGCAACCGCCAGCAGTTTCTTATGAGACATTTCTCGGGGGCGAAGGATCGGATACCAGCGTTGGCATCGGGGTGGATGGCGCAGAAAACGCCTACATCGTTGGCAACACCACTTCCTCGCAATTCCCCACGCGCGGCGTCCCTTATCAGACCGCGCCAGAAGCGAAGGGCTCGCAGTGCCCCGACCCGAACACGCATGCGCCTTGCACTTCAGTTTTCGTCAGCGTGCTGAACAATATAGGCACGTCTCTCACTTATTCTTCTTATCTTTCCGGTAACGGCAACGACCAGGCCAGCGGCATGGCCATCGACACGAATGGCAACGTGTTTCTGACCGGCACCACCACTTCCAACGACGCTCCGGCGATTTCACCGGTTCCGGTCGAATTTCCTGCGAGCTACTTGCCGGTGCCGTTTCAGGTAGCGCCCAATGGACCTCTCCAGTTCTTTGCCACCAAGGTGAATACCAAGGCTGCGGGACTGGCGAGTATTGCCTATTCCACTTATTTCGGCGGCGGGCCCGTCACGGGAACTGTCGCCACTGGCGGCGGCGTTGCGGTCGACGCGACCGGCAACATGTATTTCAGCGGAACCACGAATTTCTTTAACAGCGGCAACGGCTCCTACGGCAATAGCAATGCGTCCACGGATTTTCCCATCCTCAACGCGTATCAACCCTGTTTGGATTCGCCTCCTTCCACGACCATTCTGAATGCAGTGAATCCATGTACGGCGCCTGCGAGTCCCTATCCTACCGATGCCTTCGTCGCCAAGCTGAATCCCACTGCGCAAGCGGGAAGCCAGTTGCTGTTCTCGACTTATCTGGGTGGCGCTAGCGATGATTCGAGCACGGCCATCGCGATTGATTCCGCCGCTGCCAGTATCTATGTCACTGGCTCGACCACTTCTAGCAATTTTGTCCTTACCACGGGCATAGTGCCTTTCCAGTTGTGCCTGGATACTCCGCCAGTTGTTCCACCCAATGTGCCGCCGTGTCCTGCGATCACGGCGGTCCCGGTGCCAACAGACGCCTATGTGGCGAGGCTTAGCAATCCGTCAGTGAGCACTAACGGAACTTTCCTGGGAGTGGGCCTGACATATTTTTCCTACCTGGGCGGAGGCGGGAACGACAGCGGCTTGGCAATCGCCGTAGACACGGCGGGTGGTGCGCTCATCACCGGAACGACGAATTCAGGACTTGGTGGCACGTCCAACTTTCCGGTCACCGCGGGCGCGATACAGAGTACGCTGAACGGCACCCAGAATGCTTTTTTCGCCCGAATTAATACCACGACGACTATCAATACGAACGGAGTAGGCTCCTACGTTACTTATTTCGGTGGCAACGGTGTCGACCGCGGTACCAGCATTGTCGTCGATCCCTTCTCCCTCAACGCCTATTTCGCAGGGGATACGACCTCCACACTCAACTTCCAGACCCAAAATGCCCTGCAGCCAGCGCTGAACGGTCCCAGCGACGCATTCGTGGCCGAATTGGTTCCGGTGCCGAACGTGTGTATCACCTGCACCGCAGTTACTTATTCCTCAACCGGAACTCAAAGCGCCGGCAATCCGGTGAGCATAACGTTCACCGTCACCAATCAAGGGCCGGATCTGGCGACAGGAATATTTGTCAGCGGTTCGGTTTCCAGCGGAGTTACTTTGACCAGCGCCACAGCCGCTTCCGGCAGTTGCAGTGGACCTGTGAGCAATAACGTGGTTTGCACCATTCCGACGCTGCAAGCCGGATCCACTTCCGCGGTGATTTTAACGGTTACGCCAACCGGAGCGTGCACCGCCTGTTCGGCTACCGCACAAGTCATCAAAGTCAACAACGCGAACACGAACATCACTGCCCAGCCCGCTCCTTTTCAGGCGGGAGCTTTTTCAATGGCGGTCAGCCCGAGTAGCCAAACCGTGGCAGCCGGCGCGGTGGCGAGGTATACGGTTCAAGTATCCCCGCAGCCGGCGTTTGGATCGAACGTCTCGCTCACATGCAGCGGCGCTCCAACCGGGGCGAGCTGCAACTTTACCTCGAGTTCAGTGAGCCTGTTGAACGGCCCTCAGTCAGCTACGTTGAACCTCACGACGACTCCACAACCGGTGACCACGGTCGCCTCCACAGCGTGGCACAGTCCGCTGTATGCATTGTGGCTGATGGTTCCGGGGATGAGTCTGCTGGGAATTGGTGTAGGAAGCAAACGCCTGCGGAGGCGCTGGCTGGGATTCCTTATTCTCTCGCTGTTCTTTGCCCTGGTTCTGCTCCAGCCATCGTGTAGCGGCGCCGCTAAAACTCCGCCACAGGTCAGCGGAACTCCCACAGGCACCTACTCGATGACGATCACGGCAACTTCCGGCTCGTTGACCAGGAGCGCGCCCTTCCAGCTTACGGTGACGCCGTAAAGCAACACGGCTCGGCTGGTTATGGCGAGAAGTCAGGAAATAATTTTGGGATTTACGCGCCCGCGGAAAGCTTGTGGTGGCCTTTGGCTTCGGCAATTCCATATTGCCGAATCTTGTAGAGAAGGGCTTTGTAGCTGATCTGCAAAATCACCGCGGCCTGCTTGCGGTTCCAGTTGGTCTGTTCGAGCGCTTGCCGGATGGCTTCGCCTTCGGCTTCATCTTTTGCGTTGCGTGCCAGCGATTTCAAACCGCCGCCCGCGTCTCCGCTTTTAGCAGAGTCTCCACGCGCGCCTGCTCCTCCATTGCCGTCATGGCGAGGCTGTAATTCGGCAGCTGCAAGATTCTCGTCACCCAGAATCAAATAGCGTTTGAGAAAATTATTCAGCTCGCGCAGATTGCCCGGCCAGGAATGCGCCTGGCAAGCCTCGAGCAGTTGAGGCGAAAGTGGAAGCTGGGGCCGCGCGTATCGCTCCGCCATGCGCGTCATGAAATGTTTCAGCAGAATGGGAATCTCTTCCTTACGTTCGCGCAGCGGCGGCAGGTGCAAGGTGAATGCATTCAGACGGTAGTAAAGATCTTCGCGCAAGAGCTTCGCGGCTAATGCCTGGGGAATGTCGATGTTAGTGGCCGCCAGAATGCGCACATCCACCTTAATCACGGACCGGCTGCCGAGCCGCGAGAACTGCTGGTCCTGCAGCACATGCAGCAGTTTGGCCTGCAACTGTGGCGGCATCTCGCCGATTTCATCCAGCAGAATTGTTCCCTTGTTGCACAGTTCGAACTTTCCCGGCTTGGCATGCGTCGCGCCGGTAAATGCGCCGGGCTCATAACCGAACAGTTCGCTCTCCAGCAGATCCGCCGGCACAGCCGCGCAATTTACCTTCAAGAACGTGCGGTGCGCGCGTTGCGACAGCTTGTGAATCAGACGCGCCAGCACTTCCTTTCCTGTGCCACTCTCGCCCAACAGTAAAACTGGGATATCTACCTTGGCCACCAGCGCGGCTTGCGACCGGATCTTGTGCATGGCCGGGCTGGCCGCAATGAAGAAAGTGTCTTCCCCGACTTCCTCAACTTCTCCACCGGCGGGCGTCTTCCCTTTACCGAGACACTGATCGATTACCGCATCGAGTTCTGCTTTCTGAAAGGGCTTGGTCAGGTAGTCCTGCGCTCCCAGGCGCATCGCCTGCACAACCTTCTTGGTATCGTTAACGCAGGAAAGCATCACGACCTTCACTCCCGGCCGTTTCTGGCGAAGCTGCTCCAGAGTTTCCAGTCCATCAATTCCCGGCATCAGCACGTCGAGCAGCACGAGGTCCGGTTCCAGCCCTTTATCGATTCGCAGCAGCGCTTCTTCACCGGTTGACGCGGTTTCAACTTTGTAGTCGTCGACCTCCAGCAGAGTCCGGATATAGCGGAGCATCGCCGGTTCGTCGTCTACCAATAGAATCTTGGCCATTTCCATTATCGATTCTTTCCTTTGCCGGCGGGGTTCTGCGAGGGTTTGAAAGGAATGAGGAACGAGAACTTGCATCCCGCGCCCGAATCGCTCTCCACCCAAACTTTCCCGCCCATGCCCTGCACCAAACGGCGCACGATTGCGAGTCCCAGACCCATGCCTTCCTGATTTTCAGTGCCCGGCAAGCGGAAGAAATCATCGAACACTTCCTGATGGAATTCCGCCGGAATTCCCGGACCGGTGTCGGATACGCTGACCTTCACCGAATTGGGCTGCGAAATATCCAGCCGCCGCCTCTCTTCCGGCGCCGGAGGCGCGACGCTGGAGCGGCGCTCCCACATGTTAGGTTCCGCGTGCAACCACACGGTTCCGCCCTGGGGAACAAATTTAAAAGAGTTCTCCAGCAGATTAGAAATCACTCGCTGCAATTTCGGAGAATCAAAAGGAAAGATCGGCAGCTTATCGTTCGCCAAAAAATAAAGAGCCAAACCCCGTTCCTGGAAACGGGCAGACCACAGGCGGCACACATCGGACAGGCAGTCATTAAGATTGGCCGTCTCGAAGCGCATCTTCAACCCACCGGTCTCAAGTGCGCTATACGTTAGAAAATCCTGGATGAATTGTTGCAGGCGCTTGCCGCTGGATTCCATGTCGCCCAGCACTTCGCGCTGGCGCACGTTCAAGGGTCCCAATTTTTCGCTCTGCAGCAATTCGACGTACCCATTCAGGATCGACAGCGGCGTTTTCAGGTCGTGCGCGGCAGAGCCCAGCGCGTTCGTGGTGCGCTGGAATCGCTCCTGCAATTCGGAGTAGGCCTGCGGCAAATCGGCGGGAGTGGGGAACCCTTCGCCCAGAACTACAGATGCAGGTTCGCCCGTTTTCGCTGCAGAAGCTTCCGGGGCACACATATTCTTTTGCACGGTGGCCATAAGGGGTACGACGGTCTGCCGCGTAGGGGGGACGCACATGCCTTACCAAGGCAAGATTGCTGTATCAAAATCGTATGCTAGGCCAGTTTTCCTTGTCAATCAAAAATGAAACCTGATTACCCAAGAGTAGCAAAACTCTGCACTCCGCCGCGGTCGCTGGAGATGGTGTAACCGTCATAACCAGTGGCTAAACCTATAATCCGAAGGCAGACGAAAAGCCCTTAGTTTGCCGATTCTAGGACTTCCAACGCCCGGTATTAGCCCCTTCTTCCCGAATTTCATACCGAAATGGTCTCCGCTCTTGCCGCCAACTTAGGCTTTGGCCCCTGATATGCTTGGACTGTGAGGTTAAGCGAGGGAGAATGGTGCGTTTGAACGGAAAGACTCCGGCAGCAGAGCGTCGGCAGTGGCCGCGCCTGCCATTGGCGATCCCTGTTTTTGTGAGGAGTCAGTCCGAGACTGACAAGGAATTCCTGGAATTCGCCACCGCGCTCAATGTTTCCGCAGGCGGAATGCTGGTCGCAGTTCGCCGCTCAATCCCATCTGCAGCGCAGGTTTTGCTTGAAATTCCCAGCGCTCCCCTGGCGGCTTTGGCGGCCCTGCCCCGGGTGGCGCGCAACCTGCGCGCCCGGGTGTTGCGGATGCAGCATGGCGAAGGCTATAACCTGATTGCTCTGAAGTTCTCGCGCCCTCTGGTCAACGGTCACGCTAAGCCTCTGCGACGGAAACTCGCTTCTTCGGTGTGAAAATGTTTTCCTCTATCTTTCCCCGCTTGTGCCGCGCGTTCCAGCCCCGCTGATTACTAGGTGTCTTCCACCGATCTCTTTAGTAAGTTGCTTTTCTTCAACCACATAGGCTAGCCTACTCGGGTACTTGTCCAATTCGCCAGCGTTTGGTTCTCCGGGTGCACATCAGAGCACAAGCCTGTGCTGCGAAAGCCAGGACCACCTATGAGCACTTCATTAAGCGCTTCATCGAATCCAGTCAGCGCCTTGATCCAACCCCTAGGCGAGATGCCTCCCGACTCCGTCATATTCGGTTCTACTGACGCCATGCGGGCTCTTCGCGAGCGGCTAGCCAAGATAGCTGCCGCCAACGTCCCGGTACTCATCCACGGAGAGAGTGGGACTGGCAAAGATATTATTGCGCGCATGATTCATACCGCTTCCCCGTGGAAGACTGGTCCGTGGGTGAAGGTGAATTGCCCGGCGATTCCCGGCACGCTGCTCGAGAGCGAACTGTTCGGTTACGAAAAGGGGGCGTTCACCGGCGCCTATGGCATGAAGCCGGGCCGCGTCGAAATGGCGCATCGCGGCACGCTGTTTCTCGACGAGATTTCAGAACTCGACATGGCGTTGCAGTCGAAGCTGCTACAGCTTCTGCAGGATGGCCAGTTTTGCCGCATCGGCGCGCAAGAAGATAAGAAAGTAGAAGTGCGAGTGGTTTGCGCCACCAACCGGAAACTGGAAGAAGAGATTGCCAACGGCACCTTCCGCGCCGATTTGTTTTATCGCATCAACGTCGTGAACCTTCACATGCCGTCGCTGCGCGAGCGCGCCGCCGACATTCCGCAACTGGTCAGCTATTTCCTGGAATATTACAACCGGAAATTCAACTCGCGCGCCGCTCATCCTTCCGCTGAGTTGATGAACGCTTTCAAAAAATACCACTGGCCCGGCAACGTGCGCGAGTTGGAAAATCTGATGAAGCGCTACGTCATTCTCGGAACCGAGGAATCCATCTCCGGCGATCTGCGTCCGCAAGAACAGGATTTCTTCAGCGCCGACATTAACGTCGATGGCCCGATCTCCCTGAAAAAAATCACGCGCCAGGCCGTGCACGAACTGGAACGCAAGATCATCCTGAAAGTTCTTCAGCATCACCACTGGAACCGCAAACAGGCCGCCCGCGCTTTGAACATCAGCTACCGCGCCTTGCTCTACAAAATCCGCGACGCTGGACTGCCCTCGAACCGCGCCCCTCGCCGCCCCCAGCCGAACGAAGTTCTAACCCACCCTGTAGCCGCCGACTAGTAGCTAGCGGAGGCACAGTTCACCAACTCGGACGTCGAATCCCGATGCACTACCCGTGCAACTCCAACAGCGCCTTGCGCGCCTCGCTGTTATTCGGACTGATCTTCAACACGCGCTCCAGTTGCTGCCGCGCGAGCACCGGTTGGTTGGCCTTCTGATAAGCGAGCCCGAGATGGTAATGAACCGTGGGATCGTCAGCGCCGCCCTTCTTTTCGTTCAGCCGCAGTGCCTCCTGGAACATATCAATCGCGGTTCGATATACGCCCTTCTGAAAATAGGCCCAGCCCAGCGTGTCGGCCGCGTTCGGCGAGTCAGGCATGCCGCGCCGCGCCGTCTGCGCCATGGCCAGAGCCACGTCGACGTTCCCGCCCTGCTGCAGCATTACATACGCCAAATTATTTGAGGCCAGCGGATTATCGTGCTGAATGTTCAGCGCCTGCTGATACATCGCCTTCGCCTGATCCCAATTGTTCTGCGATTCGTACATCATGCCGGCGAGAAGGTAGAACGAGATTTCTTTCGGATGATCTTTAATCGATTGCTGATAAGTGGCCAGCGCCTGGTTTACTGAACCTCCCGCGGCCTGCGCCTGCGCCAGCTTCAGCAACGCGTCGGAATTGTTCTTGTCGAGTTCAACTGCTTTGTTGAAGTTTTCCTCGGCGCCTTTGAAATCCTTTTGCTCGAACAGCGCCGTGCCCAGCAGGTCATAGAATCCGCTGACATTCGGCGACTTCGCGATTTGGGCCTTCGCCGCGGCAACTGCCTGATCAAGCTGCTTCTGGGCGATATAGGTGTTCATCATTCCCTGCAGGCCGTCGGTAGATGCCGGATCCTTATCCAGTGCCTGCTGATAAAACTTGAGCGCCTCGCTGTACTGCTTCTGCAACTGGCGAAGATTGCCCATCTGTACGTAGGGAGCGGGGTTATTTGGAGCCACCTCCGCGGCTTTGCGCATGTCCTGCTCCGCGTCGGAATATTTCTTGCGATTCATTTCCGCCACAGCGCGCAACAGGTAGCCGTCGGGCGCATTGGGTGCGCCTGCAATAATCAGTTGAGCAGTCTGGGTAAGCGCCTCAAGGTCGCCGCTGCGAAGCTCCAGATTCGCCAGCGCTCGTTGAGCGTCCGTAAAATCAGGACGCAGCCGCACCGACTCGCGCAACTCCGCCTCCGCCTGCCTTTCGTCATGCTGCATATCGAATGCCAGGCCAAGCTGATAGTGTGCTGCGGCGCTGTTGGAGTCGCTCTTCACCGCCTGCTGCAATGAATCCACGGCGCCTCGCGCGTCGTTTTGGCGGAGATGCACCTGCCCGCGATACACCAGCGCCTCGGCGTCCCGTGGATTACTCTTCAGAATCTCATCGTTCAATTTCGTAGCTTCGTCCAGCCGGTTCTTCAGGATGAGCAACTGCACGTAGTTCTTCTTGACTTGAATATCTTTGGGATGGTCGTAGTACAACGATGTATATTCGCTGGTGGCCTTGTCGAGTTCGCCATTGGCGAAATAGAAATCTCCCAGCATGCGGTAGCCTTCGGAATTGTCCGGAAAGTCCTTCTTGCTCTGAATCAAATAGGTTTCGGCTTCCGCTTTCTTTCCCTGCCCCATCAGCAGCCGGACATAAGAGGCGCGCGGAGCTGGATCCTTGGGGTCAACTTCGATGGCATGCTTGAACTGTTGTTCGGCTTCCGGTATGCGGTTGCGCGATTGATAGAACATTCCCAGAGCCAGTTGCGCGTTTACGTTTTTTGGACCGAGCTCAGCCGCTTTCTTGAAATTCGCCTCCGCCTGATCCGGTAACTTCGCGCGGACTTGCAGCATAGCGAGACTCAAATAAGTGTCTGGGCGAGTAGGGTCGACGGCGATTCCTTTCTGCAACTCTTGCAGCGCCGCTCCCAGGTTGCCCTGCGATGCATCGAAGTTTGCCCAAGCCGTATAGGTATCGATATTGTTAGGCTGCTGTTCGCGCAAGATATCCAGATGCGGCTGCGCCTGCTTGGCGTCGCCCGCCGCGATCAGCAGGTTCGCCAAGTCCACGTGTGCGGCATAGTTGGCCGGCGCCAGGTCAACCGCGCGCGAAAGTTCCGCATAAGCACGGTTGAAGTCCTTGAGCTTCAGATAGGTCTCGCCCAACTGAAAATGCGCTTCGGCGAAGCGCGGATCCATCTGTACCGCATTGGAATACTGAATGGCCGCTTCCCGGAACTTGCCCTTGTCGCGATAGCGGTTGCCACTTTCCAGAAACTTCTGCTTGCGCACATTCGGATCGCGCGAGCAGCCGGTAAACAGGCCAGTGACAAAAAATCCAATCAGCAATAAGCGGAGGCCAACAGAACGGCTCATATCTTCTCCAAACCAGGCGCAAATGCGCACACGACCACGAACCGTGGTCACATCCCAAGGTACTGCAAGACGGGGTGCAAGATAAAGTTACTGGTGTCATACCGGGAGCGGCGGGATCGCTCGTGTTTTCATCCGACGGCTCAACTTCTGTCGAAATCGCAGACGGCCCCAGGCAGCCGGAGCCGCCCCGCGGCAGCAGGCCGATTTCCCGCCACCACCCTGTACCTTAGTAATTAGGATTCCAGGGTATTGGCGCGACTGCTGTTCCTGCCCCAAAATGCACGTATGTGAGGCGGTTCCTCACAAACTTGCGTTTAGGAGCACCAATGCCGACACACGAGCCCTCTCTCAAAATGATTCATGCGTTTCTGGACGTTGAAACCCGCAAAGCCTTGTCGCTGCCTCTCGCAGCCGTGATCACGGGGGCTCTGTCGCAGGTTGAAAGCACTATCGAACTCACGAACCGCATTTGCGATGCTGTATTCTACCGCTCCATGAAGGGGACGGCCATGATGAAAGGCGCATGCGACTCGGCGACTCCTTCCGCCAATCACTCAGCTATGGGCCAGGATTGAATACAGCCCGAATTGAAAGCAGCATGCAAGAGCATGGTTGACGAGCGCCCTGCATCACCTTGCGCGATTTGCGAAAGGTGGGTCCAGTTTTCGCTGGACGTCCTCAGTCCTCAGGCGCATACACCAGAATCGCTGCCTGTTCCTTGTCAGTTGCTGGTGCAGCGACGTAATAGCGATGGAGTTCATGCGACCAGAATGAGGTGCCGCGCCTCCACGCGTGGGAATCTTGCCCATGATCTCGTAGTGGCCGGCATCTTTTTGTCGATACACAAACGCGAAGCCGACCGGCAAGTCTCGCCCACCCGAAACGTATATCCGTTTTCGCCGTGCATCAAACTAGAAGCCGTCCATACCCTCGGGCGTTGGGACATGAGCGACTCCGCGAATTTTCCGGCATGGGCCTTGTCATAAATTTCCATGAGCAGCGGGAGTTATTGACTTTTAAAGTAATCCACAACTTATCGATTTTTTCCGTTGACAAACATTCATCGCGGCGGTATATTCGCCCCGCTCTGAAAGCTAGGAGTGGGATTGATCGTACTAGCCTCCCTCTCCTGCTTGAAATTTCCCCTCATCTTCCCTAGTTGCAAGCGCCGTCCGCAGGTTACAGCCGCGAGACAGATAACTTCGTCTCCCCTGAACCGAGCGAACGAACACGCTTGGCTGTCTCGAATACCAAAGTGGTTTTCGAAGCCTATTGGCCGACTCGCACAGCTGTCGCTAAGGAGAATTTTCAATGAAATTTCAATCGTGTTCGCTCGCTACCACGTCTGTGTCTTCGACCAGACTCAATCGCTGTCTAATCTTCATCCCTCTTCTATTTGCGGTCGTCGTATCTCCCTGGACTCTGGCCTTGGGGCAGTCCGCAAATGTCACCGGCAGTCCATACACGGGACATACTCCGCCCGCCGTGGTGAACGGGTCGGCGAAGCTCGTTCAACATTACAACTCTAGTCAGATGCTGCGCCTTACGCTGGGCCTGCAGCCCCCACACATGGCTGAGGAGAAGCAGTTTCTTCAGGATCTGCAGACGAAAGAATCCCCCGACTTCCATCACTTCCTCAGTCCCGAGGAGTGGACCAAGCGTTTTGATCCCTCAGAACAAGATGAGCAGGCTGTCGTGGACTGGGCAAAGGCTCAGAGCTTGAATGTAACGCACCGCTTTCCCAACCGCCTGCTGGTCGATATTGAGGGCCCGGTGTCGGCGATCGAAAAAGCATTCAACGTCACAATTAACCTCTACCAGCTTGATACCAAGTCGTTTTACTCCAACGATCGCGATCCCGAGATTCCTTCAAGCCTCCTCGGAGTGATTCAGTCGGTGGGAGGTCTCAACAACCTGCAAGTCCTGCATCCCGCCAACAAGAACTCCAAGGAACCAGTGTTTCCCGACTACGCCCCCGGCCCGGTTGTCGCCAGCGGTTTGGCTGGAGGCAGGAATGGCCAGCGTTCGAAGCTGCCCAAAGCCCTGCCGCAATCGCAATCGCAATCCAAGAAACGCAGCATCGCTCCCCCCATCACGGGAGGAGCCTACGATCCAACCGACATGTACAGCTCCCAGGCTTACGATACCAACGCCCTCTACGCTCAGGGGCATTGCTGCAATCCGTTGGCTAATCCCGGGGTTACGCCGCCGGAAACGTCGATCGCTATCGCCACCGCCGGAACTCAGCAAGGCAGCGACTTCGCCGGTTTCCAGGCACAATACCCCTATCTCGCATATCACTATCAGCAGTTCTATATTGATGGAACGCCCGCCTGCTGCGACGGCGAGGGAACCATGGATATGGAATGGTCCACGGCGATGTCCAACAGCTTTGGCAGTTATGTTGATACCTCGATGGTCTACTTGTACGACGGAGTCAACGCCAATTTCAGCACCTTCAATGACATTTACAACCAGATGCTGACCGACGGGTACGCGCGCGTCTTCACCACGAGCTGGGGTTGTGAGGAACTCGCCTGTTATGACAGCGGGGACATGAATACCGCCGACAGCATTTTCAGTTCAATGGTTGGGCAGGGGTGGACCTTAATGGCGGCTTCCGGCGATCAAGGAGCCACTGCAGGTTGCGGCAACGCCGTCGCCGTACAGTTTCCATCTTCAGACCCCAACATTGTTGCCTCTGGAGGCGCCACAATATCGCTATCCAACGGCCCCTTATTTAACTACGAAGTCGGTTGGACCGGTGGCCCGGATGGTTGCGGATCCAACGACGGCGGCAGTACAGGCGGGTTCAGCTCTTACTACGGCGCCCCGTCCTATCAGAGCAGCCTCGGTTTTTCCAGTCGCGGCGTCCCGGATATCGCCCTGAATGCCGACTGGTACAACACTCCGCAAAACTTCTACTTCGGAGGCGGTCTGTCCGGAAACGGAGGAACCAGCATCGTCGCTCCGGAAATGGCCGGATTCTTCGCCAATGAAAATGCCTACCTTCTCTACCTGAGCAGCGTTATCAGTGGTGGCCTGTGCAATGGCCACTCCTGCGCGCCCCTCGGCAACGGCAACTGGTACCTGTACTATTTTGGGGAGAACCCCTCGTACGCGCCACACTATCCCTTCTACGACATCACCTCCGGCTGCAACAACAACGACATCACCGCATTTTATGGCTTGGGTTATTACTGCGCGGGCACAGGCTGGGATGCTGTCACTGGCTGGGGCTCGATCAATATGTTCCAGCTGGCTTGGGCCATCAATGCGTATTCTGCTGGCGATTTCGGAGCGCCGGCTGTCTCGTTCTCCGGACCAGCAACCGGCGTCTGGTACAACAGTGACGTTTTTGTGAGCTGGAGCATTGCTGATACCAGTGGCGACGGTCTTCCACCCGTCGGCGTGGCCGGCTTCAGCCAGGCATGGGACGCCGATCCCGGAGACAACTTCACCGAAGCTACACCGGGCTCGGGCAGTTCCTTCTACAGCGGCCCTCAGTATCCCAACGCCAGCTCCGGCTGCCTCGACTTCACGGGTGCATCTTGTGCGGGCAGCGTCGGCCAAGGCTGGCACTATGTGAACGTACGGCCATGGGACAACTCTGGGTCTACGACGGATTACGTCTACGGGCCCTTGGGCTACGACACCATCCCGCCGGTCACCACGGATACCCTTTCTGGCACCTTCAACGGCTCGGTCTGGACCACGCCGGTGAAGAACACGCTAGCCGCCAGCGACCCTTCACCAGGTAGTGGTGTGGCCAGCACCGTCTATCAGATTGACTCTGGCTCCGTGGTGAATTACGTGAATCCATTCACCATTGGAACTACCGGAAGCCATACGGTCGTCTTTCACAGCACCGATCACGCCGGCAACGTGGAGAGCAGCCATACTGACGTGATCAATATTGAAGCGCCGACCAGCACAACTCTAACCTCGTCCCTCAACCCGTCGTCCTACCATCAGGGGGTCACTTTCACCGCTAAAGTGACTGGCACATTCGGAGCGGCGCCCACCGGTTCCGTTACCTTCAAGAATGGCACAGTAACCTTGGGCTCTGCCGCGATTTCCGGAGGAGTGGCGAAGTTCAATACCGCGGCGCTAACTGCCGGTACCCATAGCATCACCGCAACCTATGGCGGCAGTAGCAAAAACCTCGGCAGCAAGTCGGCAGCGCTGACCCAAACCGTGAATAAGGCGCACACCAGCACTACTCTGGCGTCGTCTTTGAATCCTTCGCACCACGGCAATCCGGTTACCTTCACGGCCACGGTGACTGGTGCGTTCGGCGGTTCGGCATCGGGTTCAGTTAAATTCAAGAGCGGAACTACCGTCATCGGTACCGGGACAGTCAGTGCCACCACTCACAAGGCGACGTTCACCACGTCCACCCTTGCAACTGGTACTCATGCCATCACCGCAGCGTACCCAGGGGATGCCAACTACGTCACCAGCACCTCGGCAGTACTGAATCAGGTCGTGAACCCATAAACTTTCGGGGAGGCCAAGGATTAATTCCCATGGCCTCCCCGATCTTTCCTTCAGCCCCTGCTGGTTTCAACACCTTCGCTTAAGCTACTTGGCCCGCTTGCTGCTCGCTCGCCGGGGCTTCGGCTTGGACTTCGGTTTGTACTTGCCCTTGAGATTGAGCGCCACGGCGGCGCGGATGAGTTCCTTCAAGGCGGCCTCATCGACCTTCTCGCCTTCGTGGATGTCGATGGCGCGCCTGACATTCCCCTCAAGGCTGGAGTTGAATAGGCCGGAAGGGTCCTTCAACGCAGCTCCCTTGGCAAATGTCATCTTGACGGCGTTCTTGTAGGTCTCTCCCGTGCAGACGATGCCGCCGCGGGACCAGACGGGAGTCCCCGGCGATGTCGCCTTAACCCACTTCCACTCTTCGACGATCTCAGGGTCCGCCTCGTGTACGATTTCGCGCACTCTCGCCAGCGTCTTCCCGCGCCAGTCCCCGAGTTCCTTGATCTTCGCGTCTATGAATGCAGAGGCAGATTCCAGCGGGATGGGCGTTTTCATGTTTACCTCCGATTCTCGCACCCTACTTTAGCCGCGCTCAGCGTAACCTGCAACCTCCGCAAGCTGTCGGTGGTGCCTTAATAAGACACTACCAATCTGTCACCCCGAGCGGAGCAGATCACCGCGAGAGCGGTGGCCTGCGGGGTGGAGGGACTTGCTGTTTTGACGTCTCCGGTTGTACGGGTGAAGAGTCGGAGTCGACATGAGTGCATCAAGCTCGCTCAATGGGCATGATCCCATTCCATCGAGCGGTTATCCGATAAAATAGAAGTATGAACCGGCCGTTTCGTTCGCTCGTCGCCTTTTTCCTTCTTTCTCTGTGCGCTTTCGTGGTGCGACCGATGGTCGCGCAGGAAGGGTCTCTCGATAACACTCCTCCGAAAGGCATCACATCCGAGGAAATCATCACGCGCTTTGCGGCGCAGGAAAAACTATTCAAGGAAGCGCGCGAGCATTACACCTTCCGGCAAGACATCAAGGTTCAGACCCGCGACGGCGACACGGTCACCGGGGAATATCACGAAGTGTTTGACGTGCTGTACAACGATAAAGGCCAGCGCATAGAGAACGTAGTTTTCGCGCCGCAGTCCTCGCTGGAGCAGGGTGGGTTGTCGCTTGATCAAGGGGACGTTCAGGATTTTCGCAACCGCCTGCCCTTTGTGCTTACCACCGAAGAAGTTCCGGAATACAACATCCTTTATGTCGGCCAGCAGGATGAAGATCAGTTGCACTGCTACGTCTTCGATATTGCGCCGAAGCAGATTGTTGGTAAGAAGCGCTACTTCCAGGGACGCATTTGGGTGGACGATCACGATTTCCAGATTGTGAAAACCTACGGCCAGGCCGTGCCTGAGATTCGCGACACGAAAAAGAAGGGCAAGGAAGAACACCTTTATCCGAAGTTCACCACTTGGCGACAGCAGGTCGACAATCAATATTGGTTTCCGACTTATACGCGCGCCGACGATACGCTGCACTTCAACATGGGCGATATCCACATTCGCGAGATTGTGAAGTATGAGGACTACAAGCGATTCGGCTCGAATGTGAGGATTTTGTACGAAGGGAAAGAAGTTCCCAAGGCGGATCAGAAAAATCAGAAGACGCCGCAGGCTCCGGATGACAAGTCCGCTCCGGGTCAGCCGCCCGATGAGAAGAAGCCGAACACGCAGCCGCCGCAGAAGTAGGAAGGGAAGTGCGCTGGCGCATTACTGGCGCATCGTTGCAGGCGCGAACAGCAGGTTCCTCTACTCCGCGTGCCATTCCCTTCGGGAATCACACGCTCCGGTCGGAATGACAATTACTTTAAATTGGTTCGGATGATAGGCATTGATTTGGGCGGAATGATGTTGAATGATCATGCCTAGGCTCGCTGGGCCTCGCGTTTGAGGGCGCGCTCGAGCGTTTGATCGAGAGCGGACTTTGCTTTTTCGTACTCCGCTTGCGAGATCAGGCCTTGGCGGCGCTCGACTTCCAGTTGGAAGAGTTCTTCTTTCAGTCCCTCGAGCAGCATGGAACTAGGGCGAGAGCCGGTTGCGGAATGGACGGGAGTTGCAGGCAAACTTTCGGCAGGCTCGTAGTCGTCTTCCACGTTGGTTCGCACCGAAGAACCAGTTTTTTGTCGCGCGAGTGCGCGCGCCGCTGATTGTTGGCGGGATGCGACGAAGATTCCTCCGATCACTAATATTGCAGCGAAGCCTCCCAGAATCCACCAGCGATATTTTTGCAGCGGGTCGGGTGCGTCGATAGGTGGGCCAAGTCCTCCGCCCGGTCTTGCTTGTGGCTGACTATTCTGCGGGGCTGCTGGCGCGCCCTGGGCGCCGTCGCCCTCCTGGCGGGCCTCAAGCACGCCTTCGCCGGAAACTTTGAATGCAAGATTCTGTCCCACCTTCGCGTTAGAAGCTACTTGCACAATGGAATCGGGTTGGTTGGGGTCGTCCATCGGCTTGAATCCTGCAGCCGTGCCCGCGTTGAACTGCATGGTCTTGGGCAGGATGGCGACAAAATGTTCCAAAGGATAAATCGATTTGGGATCCAGATTGGCGCTTCCGGAGTAAGGGAGTTGGAAGGCGACTTGAAATTGAGTGATCCCCGGACGAAGAGGGAAGATGAAAGAATAACGATCCTTTTTTTCGCTCTCGGGAACTGGTGCAGAAGTAATCGGCTGGCCGCCAGCGGTCATGGCCGAACCGTCGATTATTTTGGCGCCCTCGGGCACATAAAACTCGAGGTTGCGTTCGTTCATTTGCGTGCGCGGAGGAGTCGAGGTGTTCCGGACGGCGAAGGCGCGCATGACTTCAAGCTGGCCTTGCTCGACTTGCACGCGCATGATGTCAGCGACCACTGCGATGCCATCGATTTTTTTTGCGACATCATAGACCTGGAGTTCGACCGACGTGGTGCCGGGAGGGGCCATGCGGTGATAGGTAACGTCCTGATGTATGGCGCGTATGAGATGCGGAGACTGTGCGTCGTCGAGCTTGAAACTGAACTGGCCTTTGGCGTCGGCCTTGGTGCGTCCTGCCTCTTCCATGCCCTGGGCGAGTTTGAGCAGGATGACCTCATCACCCGCGGCGGGTTTGCCGGTGGTTGCGTTTTTTAGGGTGCCGGTGAGAGTTTGGGCGGCGGCGAAGGAGGTGAGGAGAAGCGTTACCGCCATGACCGCGGCCGACATCAGCGCGCTTTTGCAGTTTGCTCGAACCAGCGCGGGCGAAGACTGAGGAGAGACCGCCTTGACGGGGCGCGTGGTAGCGCACGCGCGCATAGGGTCCTGCGACTGCACAGAAATTTCGCTTCGCGAAGTTTCCTCTTCGCTCAGGATGACAGGGCGAGGGAGAATTGCTTTCAAGATCTGGTTCCTTTTTGCGGTGCGGGATTTGTTTCCAGGCGGGCGATCTCTGCTAGGAGGGTCGCAGCCTCGTCCTGGAGTGAAGACTTCAATGAAGTATAGTCTGCGTCGGGCACTTTGCCGGCTTTGTGTTCGAAGTTCAGGTCGCGCAGGTTTTCGTAGACAGCATCTTTGCGTTCGCGCAGATAGCCGGCGCGGGTTTTCTCGGGACCGAGAAAAAGTCTTCCAGGCAGGTAAAAGACGTAGAAGAAAGTTGCTACGGCAAGCGCAAGGCAAATGATCAACCACATCATAGATAGTCTCTCTTATAAATCAGTTTCTTTGCCGGCTTGATCGCGGAACTGTTCAAGTTCGGCGCCGCGGACGGGGCGCAAGCCACCCGCAATCGCGGGCGCGGGACGCTTCTTCCAAGTGCGGACGATTGTCACGACCAGTCCAAAGCCGAGAAACAGCGCCACCAAAGGCAAAATATAGGCCATGCGATCGAATCCCTTCATGGTAGGCGCGGCGAGAACGGTCGGTCCATATTTCTGTACGAAGCCTTGCTCCACCAGGCTGTCGCTGTCTCCACGGGAAACCGACGCCATCAGTTCGTTGCGCATGCCGTCGGAGTCGGGGCATCCGACATGATTACACTCCAGAAGAATCTGGTTGCAGCCGCAGACACACATCATGCGGTGACCGATTTCGTTGAAGCGCGTGGCGGGGTCGCCGGCGCCGAGGAGAGCGAAGACGGCGGCGCAGAGCAGGAGGGCCTTCGCTGCACTGAGTGCGCGGCGGATCGATTTCGTTTTTGGATTCAGATTCGTAATTGAGCCTTTGCTTGCTGACATCTTCCGTGACTCTGGAATCGAAAGCTACCGGCCGTGCCGGGCGGACAGCCGAGGGCGGCTGTTCCCACATTTTCTCCTGCACTCAACACCGCCCAGGTGACGTTAGTCTCCTGTGGCTACGGGAGCGGGCTGCGCCTGTTGTTGCAGTCGAGCGGGTGCGGGAACACGCACCGGCGCTGGGGCGTTCGGAACCAGAGCCAGAATAGTTCCACCCAGAATAATCCACACACCCATCCAAACCCACATCACTAATGGATTCAGGTGCGCCCGGAGAATGGGGCGACCATTATCCTGATTCACTCCCTCAAATACCAGATAGAGATCCTCGTTGAGAGTTGAGCGGATAAAGGGCATCGTCGAAGTCTGTTGGCTGGCGTGATAGAAGCGGCGCTCGGGCGTCATCGCGTCAATCTGCTTGCCGCCTTTGTACACATCGAGGATTGCCCACTGGCTGAAATAGTTTGGGTTGTCGTCTTCGGTGGAGGAGCGGCAGACCAGCGTATAGGCGCCGATGGTCAGCTTGTCGCCGCTTTTCATCTCCATTTCTTTATCCTGATTAAAAGCGGATCCGGCGAAGCCGATGATGACCACGACGACTCCGAAGTGGACAATGTATCCGCCATAGCGTCGCGTATTGCGATGGGTGAGTTGCACCATCGAAGCGAACATGTTCTGTCCGGTGTGCTTCGAGATCACGCGACCGCCGCGGTAGAACTCGCTGGCGACGGTGAGCGTTACGAGCACCGAAAGACCGATCGCCATCAGCGAATATAAATATGCGATGTCCTGCCAGGGCTTAAGGCCGAAAGGTGCTCCCCACTTCTGAGGGGTCAGCATCAAAAAGATTGCGACTGCAATCGCGCCGACGGTCGGCCACAAGAAGTTGCGCTTCAGGCTTTCGAGGGAAGTCTTGCGCCAGGCCAGGAGCGGGCCTATAGCCGTGAGTATGAGAAGCAGCAGCGCGACCGGGATCGCGACGCGGTTGTAGAACGGTCCACCGACGGTGACCTTATTGCCTTGCACGAGTTCGGAGATTTTCGGAAACCAGGTTCCCCAAAGCACAGTGAAGCAGAGCAGAACGAAAAGCAGATTGTTAAACAGGAAACTGGATTCGCGCGACATCAGCGATTCGAGTTTGTGCTCGCTGACCAGATGCGATTTGTTTTTGAAAAAGAAGAAAACGAACACGACGAAACTGAGTGCAAGAAACCAGGCAAACCAACTGCCGATAGAAGATTGCGCGAAGGCATGCACGGAACTGATGATCCCGCTACGAGTGAGAAAAGTTCCGAGGATGGCGAGCCAGAATGTGGCGAAGACCAGCCACATGTTCCACATCTTCAGCATGCCGCGCTTTTCCTGCATCATGACAGAGTGCAGAAAGGCGGTGCCGGTCAGCCAGGGCATGAGCGAAGCGTTCTCGACGGGGTCCCATCCCCAGTATCCGCCCCAGCCGAGCACGGAGTAGGCCCAGTGCGCGCCGAGAAAAACGCCACAGGTAAGGAAGGCCCAGGTGACCATGGTCCAGCGGCGGGTGATGTGGATCCACTTCTCGCCGGGGTATTTCATGATCAGCGCGCCCAGCGCGAAGGCAAAGGGGACGGTGAAGCCGACGTAGCCGAGATAAAGCATGGGCGGATGAATCACCATCTCGGGATATTGCAGGAGAGGATTCAAGCCGCTTCCGTCCGGGCGCAGCGGGCCTTCGAGAATGCCAAAGGGATTCGCGGCGAAATTCACCAGCATCAAGAAAAAGATTTGCACTCCGGCGAGGACAACCGAGGCGTAGGCAAAGAGTCGCGGGTCAGTTTTGTAGCGGAGACGCAGGACGAATCCGTAGGCTGCGAGCAGCAATGACCAGAACAGCAGCGAACCTTCCTGGCCGGACCACAGTACAGCGAACTTATAAGGACCGGAGAGATCGCGGTTACTGTGATGAAAAATGTATGCAATGGAAAAGTCGTCGCGAAAGGCGCAGAGGACGAGGACAACCGCAGCCAGAAATACCGCAGCGAAAGTAGCGATGCCGGCGCGGCGGGCGGTTTCACCGATGCGCTCGGAACCGCGGCGGAGCACGACAGCCAGCGAACGGTCGTTGACAGATGCAGAGGCGCCACCGCGCTGCGCGATTGGGTTCCCCGATTGTGACGCGGGTTGAGGGGTTCGCTTTTGGAAGGCCAGCGCGACGATTCCGGCAAAGAACGTATATACGCTCAGCGCCAAAGCGAGAAGCAGTGCGAAACTACCAATTTCCGCCATCTTGGGAACTCGAGCCTATTTTTTCAGAAACGAACCTGCGTGGCAACCGGCGAGGGCCGTTCACAATCTTTAAGGATGTTCTACGTCTGGAAAGGATAACAGGCCGGCTCAAAAATTCTTTACCCCGTAGACAATCGTAGGGAAGAACGGCGGCCAGTTTTCAGCCGCCGCTTTTTCTGCTGAAGTGTCCCGTGGCTAAGCGCTTCGCTGCCGGTAGCGCTGGCGGATTTCGTCTTCGGCTGCCAACCAGTCCTCGGCTTCGCTTCCTGGTCGTGATCCGCGCTGCTGGTAGAGCTCAAAGGCGCGCTGCCGGATCTCATCTTCCAGATTGATGGGAACCAGATTCTTCCGAGATTCGTTCTTCACAACTTCCAGCTTGCGGGGCTCGGCTTTTAGTTGTTTGGTAGCATTGGATTCGGCGGCAAGTCTCGCCTGTGGCTCAGGCGTCGACCCTTGCCTGGATTCCTGGGGCGGCATTTCCTTTGGAGTTGACTTCACGTCGAGTGAGTTAATCCCATCGCCGGCCACAGTTTGCTCTTTATTACTAGTAGGCTTGCTCCCTGGAATAGACTTCGATCTGGCCATAATTGGATACTCCTTGCATTCACCTAAAGTGAGGAATGAATTGAGTTGTTCTGCGAACCACATACACCTGATCCCAGAATGTCTAAAAGAGCGATTGAATTTTTGGGGTGGCGGAGTGACTGTAGTATAGACCTTTCGAAGCTGTGGAAACCTGCCTGCGGCGAAACAAAATGACCGCGAAGGCTTGCTATAATCGAAGCTCTCGAGATGGCGCTATCGTCTAGGGGTTAGGACGGAAGATTCTCAATCTTCAAACCCGGGTTCGATTCCCGGTAGCGCTACCAACTTCTTGCTGTCATCTCCTGTTATTTCCTGCACTTGCCGCACACGCCTCGATTTCCTCAAAACACACCGTATCACTTTGTGGAGCACAGTAGCGGCAAGTAGGGGGCACAATTTGAGGCACAGGGGCCGAAGACTTCTTGGAGAAAACCTATGGGCCGACCGCCGAACATAATCAAGCGTGTTGTCGTAGAGGATTGCGAGATTGTCAAGGTGTCGGATACTTCGTGCTGTCGCAGGATTGGCCTCCCGTTCACTACCGTGGCTACTCGCGGAGGCGGCCGACGCTTGTGTCGGTTTTTGTGTGCAGAGCGTGCCACAATCTCAGTTACACCAGCGTCCAAAAGCATGACGTGCGGCTCGACCGGCTCCTCAAAGCACCCGACCGAGAAATCCTACGCCTTGTAAGCCAAGACACGAGCATCACCAGGAAACTGCTCGCCATTCGCGCCGGCTACATCAGGCTTGGCGTAATCAGTAAGTATTGAACGTGAGGTATTTTTCCTAAAATGTAATCCGCCCCGGTAATCCGTATTCGCACTGTTACGACAGTTATCGGTTCGGAGGCTTCCCTCTGGCTCAGAACAGTGACACAATAAAGCTATGCGTGACGACAGGAAACCGCACCCCGGCCCGTGGCGTGTAATGCAAGTGGACTCGGGAGTTGTGGGAATTGCAATCGCGGCGGGATTTGTAGTCCTCGGCCTCGTCAGCATGCCCACTCTCGCGCCGATTTTTTTACTCGGAGCCGTGCCTCTCGGCCTAGCGGTAGCGCTCTTTTTGCACTTCTCTAGGCGCTGATGACCGCAGAAGAGACGAACTGTTTCATAGGCGTCCTCAATAAGTGATATGGCGGTCTTACGCCAACAATCTGACCTGGCGCCACGCAAACTTGGGTTGCGGGGAGAAATAGTCAGTTGGGTTGCCGCGCAGCCGCGTCGGTGTGCTTCTTAGCTTCGCTAAGAAATGCCTCAAAGCGGGGGTAGCCGCGAAGAAATTTCAGGTCGTCGTCGGTTCGCATGTGGTCTATGTCCTTGTACCCGTGATCGACCGCTTCTCGTAAATGCTGAACCGCGGCATCGCGGTCGTGAGCGGCTGCGGCTACGCAGGCAAAGCTATACCAGCCGAGTGAAACATTGCCTTCCTGGGCTTTCGGCGCATTTTCGAAGGTGTGTGCAAAGAGCTTTTTCGCGTCTTCATAACGATGGTTGTAGACCATCGCCGTTCCCAGGAATTGCAGGGAGTTGAGCGTGTCGAGATGCAGAGGCCCGAGGGTGCGGACCTGGGCCTCGAAGGCTTGCCGGGCCATTTCCTCCGCCTCCCGATATTTACCCTTTCGGATTAGGATTCGCGCGAGTTCCGCCTTCGAGGCCAGCGTATCTGCGTTCGCTGGTCCAAGCACACGGCTTTGGGCGTCGAATGCCTCGCGGATGAATTTTTCGGCTTCGGGCAGATTGCCTTCCTGGTAGAGAATGTCTCCGATGTTGTATTTCGATAGCAGCGTGTCGGTGTGTTCTGGACCAAGCTTGCGCGTGCGAATTTCAAGAATCTGGCGATCAATTTTTTCCGCCTGAGCGTAGTCTCCGTTTGCAGACAGCGCATTGGCGAGGCCTTCCAGCGGCCTGGTCATGGAAGGGTTGTCGGGCCCCAGCGCCTTCTGCTCAATGGCCAGCGCCGAGCGATACCATTTCTCCGCGTCGGCCGAGTGACCCTGATAGTAGAGTGTGTTGGCCATCGCCGTCATGGTATCGGCGGTATCGGGATGTTCGGGCCCAAGCACTCGTTGTTCAATGGCCAGCGTTTCCCGATAAAGGCCCTCGGCCTCGGCATAGCGCCCTTGCTCCTGAATCCTGTTGGCCAGATTGTGCATGGTGCCAAGCGTTTGAGGATGTTCGGGACCGAGCACACGCTGCTCGATCGCCAGTGCGTTGCGATAGATTCCTTCCGCCTCCGCGTTGCGGCCCTGAAAACTTAACGCGTCAGCAAGGCTTACCATCGCGCGCAGTGTCTGCGGATCCTCCGGACCAAGCCGGCTGCTTGTGCGTTCGACCAATTCGCGCCCGAACTTTTCTGCTTCTTCGAAGCGGGCCATCTTTTGCAGGATGACTTCACGGCGATCCATCGCCTCCAGCGTGACTGGATCGTCGGGTCCAAGAACCTGGCGCGACCGCGCGATCGCCTGGTCGATCAGTTTCTCGGCCTCCGCGTCATTTCCCTCCCGGTCAAGAAGCCAGGCGAGCTGCGCCAGGGACTCCAATGTCTTGCGGTCATCAGGCCCGAGCTTGCGCCGACGGCTCTCGAGAGCGGCGGAGGACAAATTGTGCGCGGTGGCGTAAAGTCCCAGGCTGGCGTAGGTGCGGGCCATGGTGAACATCAACTCCGACTGCACCTCGGGATCTTTGGTCAAACCGGCCCGGATTTCATTCGACGCTGTGTCCAGAATCGTTCGCGCGGTGATCGAGTTCCCCAGCGCCTCGCTCGGATCTGAAACCCTGAACATCTGTGTCATGAAATCGGCTATCCGGTTTGCCCGGTCCCGCTCCCTGGCAATGCGGCGGGCTTGCAGGGCCATGGTGGTCGCAAACCCAATCAACACCACCACCGCCGCCGCGGCCACTCCGACCCCGAAGCGATGCCGCCGGATAAACTTGTGTGCTCGATAGCTGGCGCTCGGCGGTCCGGCAGAAACCGGCTGGTCGTGCAGGTAGCGTTGCAGGTCGCCCGCCAGGTCGGAAGCGGAACCGTATCGTCTGGAGCGATCCTTCTCTAACGCCTTGATCGTGATCCAGTCCAGATCGCCGCGCAGATGCCGCTCCAGCGACTCAGGCGCCTCCTTGCGTCTTTCCGCCGAATCTTTCGCGGACGGACCCAAAGATTTGAGTTTCGTGCTGGGACGCAGCGGCTCCTGCTCGCAGATCTTCTGCAGCATGGCTTCGATTCCCGCCGCGCGCAGCTCCCGCGATCCGATGGGCAGTTCGCCGACCAGCAATTCGTACAGAATCACGCCCAGGGAGTACACATCGGTGCGAGTGTCAATGTTGCCCTCGTTGCGGTCGGCCTGCTCCGGACTCATGTAGTCCGGCGTGCCCAGCATCGCTCCCGCTTCCGTAAACAAAGTCAGCTCGGTGAGCTGCTGCCCCATCGCCTTGGCCAGCCCGAAGTCAATGATTTTGGGCACGGGCTTGTCGTCTACTTCTTCCACCAGCACGTTGGAGGGCTTCAGATCGCGATGGATGATTGCCTTCTGGTGCGCATGCTGTACCCCGTCGCACACCTGCATGAACAAGCCCAGGCGTTCCTTAATCGTGAGCCGATGCCTGTCGCAATAGTCGGTGATGGGAAAGCCATGCACATACTCCATTACGAAATACGACCGGCCCTCCGGTGTGGCGCCCGCCTCGAAAACCTTGGCGATGTTCGGATGCTCCATCAAAGCGAGAGCCTGCCGCTCCGAGTCGAAGCGCGCCACCACGGCCCGCGTATCCATTCCTGCCTTGATCAGCTTCAGGGCAACGGTACGATGAATGGGCTCAGTCTGCTCGGCCCGCCAGACTTCGCCCATGCCGCCTGCGCCCAGCATCGTGGTTAGCCGATAGGGGCCGATGACAGTGAAAGATCTCTGGACGGCACTCCGGCTCAGAGTCGTGTCATCGGGAGTGTCAGGCATGCGTCTTTCCACCTTAGAGACTTGCGGACGCAACGTAACCCGAAGAAATGGAGAAAATACCGCGAAACCACTTGATGATAGGGAATGATTGCCGATAACGCAAACCTCGCGCGGCCCAAAGAAGCAGGGGAAGAGCCCCTCTGTGCGCTGAAAAAACGAGTATTGTGGAGAAGATTCTTCTAAGTCGTCGGTCAGCAGAAATTGTCAACTATCGCTAACAGGCCATAGATAGGATGAGAAGGTCGATCCCCGATCACGGATGGCGCTAAGCTACCAGTGATCAACGCACTCTAAGGTGCAATCACAGTGGATAAGGAGATCGACCTTGAAGAAGCATAA
>Ga0185299_10000908_pt1 | contig 68139 bp, 55 predicted proteins | sample PaiPotPPA55metaG_FD_128002 | JGI IMG/M metagenome (GOLD analysis project Ga0185299, IMG submission 128002) | Iron sulfur acid spring bacterial and archeal communities from Banff, Canada, to study Microbial Dark Matter (Phase II) - Paint Pots PPA... ... | reverse complement strand
CCGGGATGGCTTAAAAGGCCGCTGCTCTACCACTGAGCTACGCCCCTAGGGAGTCCTGACATTTTACATGAATAGCGTGCGGCGCACATGTAAAGCGCGGACTTGCAGAGATTTATTTCGCGCGCTGCGTTCACTATTATGGCGGAAGTGGGGCATTTTGACTTGCGTCATGAGCCCCGCGGGCACCGTGATGGCTAGTAGCTTAACGGTTTGCCATCCGACGATAAGTGTTCGCCGCGGGGGAACGCACCCTTGCAAATCACATACGGTAGAAGACTCTGGGTGGCCTGCCTTTTGCCGTTCTGCAAAGGGTGGGCGCTTCTCTCCGATTCCTTCAGCTTGGCGGGTGGCTCACACTGAACCCTCAAGCTCAAGCAGACGCGTTGGCTGCTCTTATTTCACCGGGAGTTGGAATTCGGTCTGGATGAAATGTTTGATGCCCTGAGCGCCTGTCAAACGCAGGCACACTAGCGTGCCCTCGTGCTCCAGGTCGATGTGAAAATCAAAAAAAGGGCAGCACTTGCTTTCGGCAGCGGCCCAATCGGCTAACTCTGCAATCGATACGACCGATGGATTGAACTGAAATTCATAGCTCTTTTCCCCTTCCACGATTTCCGTGCGGCTGCTGATGAGTTTTTCGGTGAGCTGCTTATGGTGTGCTCGTTCGGTGGGTGACAGTACATTTATGTTGCAGAAGAATTTGCTTCCGGTGGTCATCGATCGATGGTCCTCCTTTGCTATGCGGCGGGATTCATAGCCCGCCATGGGATGTACAACGCCCGCAGCCGCTGTCAGTCCTAGTGCGATAGTGGCCGCAAGCTTTGCTCGGCACGACGTGAGTTGTTTCGTTTTATGGATCATGCGGTAGCCCTCCTAGATTTGTCACATCTTAGGGACCAATGGTAAAAGTTGAAGTCAGCTTTAAGTCAAGCGTCGTTTATCGCTGATTTGGGAGTGACGGTGAAAATTGGAAAGCTTGCCAGCCGAACGGGTGTAAATGCGTCGGCGATTCGATACTACGAAAAGCTTAGTCTGGTTCCGGTTCCTAATCGCGCGAGCGGGCAGCGCCGTTATACAGACGAAGCTATTTACCGCGTGTTGCTTATACGGTTCGCCAGAGAAATGGATTTTTCTCTCGAGGAGATAAAAATTTTCTTGAGCGGCCTGAGTGACACGGCGCCGGTTGGCAAACGCTGGAAAAGGCTCGCTCATTCAAAAATTAAAGAGGTTGATGAGACGGTGGCGCGCGCACGGCGGCTCAAGTCGCTTCTGGAACATCTGCTGCGCTGCCGCTGCGCTTCACTGCGGGAGTGTGTTGACCGGCTGAGTCTCGGTCCCAAGTTGCGGCTGGTGCGCAGCGCCGCCAAGTAGCGGCAGAGGTCGGCCGCGAAGCATTGCGCCGGCGAAGAACGGTTATGCGGCGTTAGGGACTTCGCTCATCAGCGCCAGGAGGTTGCCTTCCGTGTCGTGGAAGAAGGTCATCCACAGTTCGTGCGCGGGCACGCGGGCGACGAGATGCGGTTCACCTTCAAATTTTACGTTCGCGGATTTGAGGCGCTGGAACGCGGCGTGAATGTCGCCTGCCTGAAAATACAAAATAGAGGCGGGATGATCGAACTCGGGTTTTGCCGGCGGGCTAAGCATCAGGCGCACTCCTCCACAATCAAAAAAGCTTAAATGGCCGGCGAGGAAGAGCTGCGGCAAAGCAAGCACATCGCGATAGAATGCGGTGGCGCGCTCGACGTCATGCACGTTGATGGCGATCTGTCCGATGCGCGTGAGCGCCGAGTTTTCTGGGATGTTCACCGGGGGACACCTGCTTCAGTAGAATTAGTTAGCATAGCTAACTATATTTCATGGCCAAACGCAAGAGTAAAATATCCCCGGACGCAGAAGCCTACCGCATCGCGGACTTGCTGCATTCGGCTGCCATTCATTTGCTGCGAAAAGTGCGGGCGAAGGATCGCAGCGCGGGAATCGGGCCGGCGCAACTCTCCGCGCTTTCAGTGCTGGTATTTGGTGGGCCGCGTTCGTTGAAAGAGTTGGCGGAGGCCGAGCAGGTGCGGCCGCCGACGATGAGCCGGATCGTGGCCGGCTTGGAACGAACGCGTCTGGCGCGGCGCAAAACGACCGATGACAAACGGCGCATGCTGCTGGAGGCTACGGCGCGCGGCAAGAAGATTTTGCGGGAAAGCAGGCGAAGGCGGGTGGAGATGCTTGTGAACGCTTTGGAGAAATTTTCCGCGGACGAACTAAGAGAAGCCGCAGCGGCGGCGGATTTTATGCGGAAGCTGGTGGGAAGGCTCGAGTCGCAAAAGTAATGACCAACGAGACCAAATCAAAGAAAACAAGAAGCACGGCTATGAAAGCCGAGCGGCCGCTTCGGCGGAACGTCACACTTCCGGGCCCTACGGTAAAAGAGAGATTTGCCATCGGCAAAGCGCTGCGCAGACGAGCGACGCGAAGCGCGCAAGGGAAGTGGGCGCCGCCGGCCAATCGGTTTGATCCGATTGAATTGCTGAAGAAGTCGGATCACGGAAGATTGCCGGAGCTTTTGCCGATTCGATACGCGCGGATGCGGCAGTCGGCGTTCGGGTTCTTCCGGGGCGCTGCGGCAGTGATGGCGGCGGATCTGGCTATGACGCCGCGAACAGGTTTGCGCGTTCAGGCTTGCGGCGATTGCCACGTCAGCAATTTTGGCGGGTTCGGTTCGCCGGAACGGCGGCTGGTTTTTGACATCAACGATTTTGACGAAACTTTGCATGCGCCGTGGGAATGGGACGTGAAACGGCTGGCCACCAGCATCGTGCTTGCCGGGCGCCAAAAAGGTGACGGAGCACATGCTTGTGAAAAGGCCGTGAAAGCGGCGGTGGCGAGTTACCGGAAACGTATGAACCACTACGCGAAAATGCGCGCGCTGGAAGTTTGGTACTCGGCACTTGACGCCAAGATATTAATAAGCAACGCGAAGACCAAGAAGGCCAGGAAATACTGGGAGCGGATAGAGAAAAAAGCAAAATTGCAAACGGCCGAGCATGTTTTTCCGCGCATGACGAAAATCGTGAACGGCTGGCCGCGCATCATCGACAATCCGCCGCTGATTTATCATCCGCGTCAGAGGATCAAGCAAGGCAAAAGAGTGCGGGAAATGTTTCGGCGCTACCGTTTGACGCTGCCGGAAGAGCGGCGCGTGATTATTGACCGCTACCATATTGTGGACATCGCGCGAAAAGTTGTGGGTGTGGGAAGCGTGGGTACGAGATGCGCGGTGGTTTTGCTTATGGCGGACAAAAAGGATCCGTTGTTTTTGCAATTTAAGGAGGCCCTTCCGTCGGTGTTGGAGACGTACGCGGGGAAGGGTCGCTATAGGTATCATGGCGAACGGGTGGTTACCGGGCAGCGCATGCTGCAGGCGGCCAGCGATATTTTTCTAGGTTGGACGCGCGATGATCAAGGGCACGATTATTATTTTCGGCAGCTGCGAGATATGAAGATGACGATTAATGTGGAAGATATGCCCAAGCAAGATTGGATCGAGTACCTCGAACTTTGCGGGTGGACCCTGGCGCGGGCGCATGCGCGGACTGGTGATGCGGCGCAGATTGCGGGGTATTTGGGAAATAGTGGCGCGTTTGACAAAGCCATCGCGAAATTTGCTTTTGCGTATGCAGACCAGACGCAGCGGGATCATGAAGTGTTTGTGAAAGCGATTCGGAGCGGAAGGATTAAGGCTAGCGCGAACGCTGGCGGTTGATATGCCGCTGACGAATACGGGAATGACAGCACGTTAATTGGGGTTGGCGCTCGAAGAATCTGCATCGAACAAGTAAAAACTTAACTTCAAACTCAGGATCCACGGCCCTCTAGACTAGGAGTCTGCGTCTAAACAAGCTTAAGTTCAAAAGCAGGACCCATCCTGAAAATCGAGGGCGGGGCACCCTCCGCGTTTGCGCGGGTTGTAGCGCTCCGCACCAGCGAATGGCTCCGGTATGCAGTAAACTAAGATGTGTAGGATTGGCGGCCCGCGCAGATTGATTGTCAGGGAGAGGCTTGTGGATGGCGCTGTGAGTCAGGATGTGCAAGTTAAGCCGGAGCTGGTGGATTTTCAGACGGAACCGTCGCGGTATAAGCACTGGCATATGTCGTTTGATGGGCCGGTGGCTACTCTGACGATGGACGTGAGTGAAGACGGTGCGATACGGCCGGGCTACAAGCTGAAGCTAAATTCCTATGACCTCGGCGTGGACATTGAGTTGCACGATGCGCTGCAGCGGATTCGCTTTGAGCATCCGGAGATTCGCGCGGTGATGATCACCGGCGCCAAGCCTCGCGTTTTTTGTTCTGGCGCGAACATTTATATGTTGGGGCAATCATCGCACGCGTGGAAAGTAAATTTCTGCAAGTTCACCAATGAGACGCGAAACGGAATTGAAGATTCGAGCAGGCACTCGGGGCTGAAGTTTCTGGCGGCGCTGAATGGCACGACCGCCGGTGGCGGTTATGAATTGGCGCTGGCCTGTGATGAAATTGTGCTGGTGGATGATCGTTCCTCAGCGGTCAGTTTGCCGGAAGTGCCTCTGCTGGGTGTGTTGCCGGGCACTGGTGGATTGACGCGGGTGACAGACAAACGGAGAGTGCGCCGAGACCTGGCGGATATTTTCTGCACAACTTCGGATGGAATTCGCGGGCAGCGGGCCAAGGATTGGGGATTGGTCGATGAGGTAGTCAAGACCCAACAGTTTGGCGAGCATGTGAAAAAGCGCGCAGCGGAATTAGCGCAGCGGAGTGACCGGCCAACGGATGCAAAGGGTATTGTTCTTTCGCCGTTGAAACGAACCATCGATGAAGCTGGATTGCACTACGAGACCGTCGACGCAATTGTCAATCGCAGTAGCCGCACGGTGACGATTACCGTGAAGGCGCCCGAGATGCATTCGTCGCAAACGGTGGAAGGGGTAACTGCACTCGCAGCCGAATGGTGGCCGCTTAAAATGGCGCGCGAACTGGACGATGCGATTCTGAGCCTGCGCACTAACGAATTAGAGCTCGGACTTTGGATATTGAAAACCAGCGGTGATGCAAAAGCCATGCTCGCCATGGACGAATTCATTTTACAAAATGCCCAGAACTGGTTTGTGCGCGAAGTTCTGGGGATGATGCGGCGGACATTTGCGCGGCTGGATGTGACTTCGCGGTCGATGTTCGCGGTGATTGAGCCGGGATCGTGCTTCGCGGGCACGTTGCTGGAGTTGGCGATGGCGGCGGACCGTGTGTATATGCTGGACACCCAAGAAGGAGAAGCGCGCGCGATGGTGATGCTGTCGGAAATGAATTTTGGACCGTTGCCGATGGTCAACCAGCTCTCGCGTTTATCAGCGCGTTTTTGTCAGGATGAAGCGCGCATCAAAATAGTGCGCGCGCGAACGGGCCAGGAAATGTCTGCGTCTGAAGCCGTGACTGCCGGCCTCGTGACTTCCGCGCCTGATGATCTGGACTGGCAGGATGAGTTGCGCACCGCCATCGAGTCGCGAGCGGCGCTTTCGCCGGATGCCTTGACGGGGCTGGAAGCAAATTTGCGATTTGGATTGCCGGAGACCATGGAGACACGCGTTTTTGGAAGATTGTCAGCGTGGCAGAACTGGATTTTCATCAGGCCCAACGCGGTGGGGCCGAGCGGAGCATTGAAAGTGTATGGCAGCGGTTCGCCAGTGAAATTTAACTGGGAAAAGGTTTAGGCTATTTGGTGATGCGGGGAGCGCGGCAATGATCGACTATACCGAGAAAATTCCGAATAACGTGGACCTGGGGCGTGATCGAGTGTTGCAGCGCGCGCTGGAACATTGGCAGCCGGCGTACATGAGCTGGTGGTACGACATGGGCCCGACGGAGAGCCACAATTACGAAGTGTATTTGCGTACCGCGATTACGGTGGAACCGGATGGCTGGGCAAAATTTGGATATGTGCGCATGCCGGAATATCGATGGGGGATTTTTTTGCAGCCGCGGAATGCCGAACGCGCGGTGAATTTTGGAACACACAAAGGTGATCCCGCGTGGCAGGAAGTTCCGGGGGAATACCGGTCGACGCTGCGGCGCGTAATTGTTACGCAGGGAGACACGGAGCCTGCTTCTGTGGAGCAGCAACGCATGCTGGGCATGTGCTGTCCATCGTTGTATGACCTGCGAAATATTTTTCAAGTGAATGTAGAGGAAGGGCGGCATTTGTGGGCCATGGTGTATCTGTTGCATCGCTATTTTGGCCGCGATGGACGTGAAGAGGCGGAGGCGCTGCTGGAGCGGCGGTCGGGAGACGTCGATAATCCGCGGATACTGGGCGCCTTTAATGAGCCGACGCCGGACTGGCTGGCGTTTTATATGTTTACGTTTTTTACCGACCGCGACGGCAAATTTCAATTAAGCGCTCTGGCCGAATCGGGATTCGATCCGCTGGCTCGTACTTGCCGCTTCATGCTGACAGAGGAAGCGCACCACATGTTTGTGGGCGAAACGGGAGTGAGCCGTATTCTTCAACGTACGTGTGAAGTGATGCGTGAGCACAAGGTGGAAACTTCCGCTGATGTGCGCGCGCTTGGAGTAATCGACCTGGAAACGATGCAGAAATATCTGAATTTTCATTACAGCGTGACGATCGATCTGTTTGGGTCGGACGCCTCTTCGAACGCGGCTACGTACTACACCACCGGGTTGAAGGGACGCTACGACGAAATTAAGATCGAAGACGATCACGTGCTTGCGGATGAGGTTTATCCGGTATTCGAAGTGGTGGGAAACAAGATCGTGGAGAAGAAGGTTCCCGCTTTAACGGCGCTGAACGAGCGGCTGCGCGATGATTACATTCATGAAATCCAGGCGGGCGTGGATCGCTGGAACCGGGTGATCGAGAATGCAGGAATTACGTTTCGTTTGCGATTGCCGCACAAGGGATTTCACCGGGCGATTGGAAATTTCGCGGGGCACTTTATCAGTCCCGACGGAGAAGTATTGACGAAAGAAGCCTGGCAGAATCATGAGCGGGATTGGCTGCCTGCGCCGGAGGATCACGCGTTTGTGCAATCGTTGATGACCGGGCGGGTGGTGGAACCGGGGAAATTTGCGAATTGGATTGCGCCGCCGATTCGCGGGATTAATGGCCAGCCCTTGAATTTTGAGTATGTGCGGTTTAATTAGCGGTTGTCGGAAATTATAACTGAACAAGTTTCAACTTTTGGGATCGATCGCCAAAATGGAGGCCGCTCGAGTGGTTCTGGCGGCCTGACACACGATCAAAATCTGTTGGGATGGCTAGCTGGATTTTCTTGGAACTTTGGCGCCTTTTTTGCGCGCCTCGGAAAGACCAATGGCGATGGCTTGCTTGCGGCTCTTCACCGTGCCACCTTTGCCACCCTTTCCGGATTTCAACGTGCCGCGCTTCTCACGGTGCATCGCGCTTTTGACACTCTTGCCGGCGGCTTTGCCGTACTTGCGCCCACCGGTTCTACGTCGCGAACTGGCTGCCATTTTCCCCCTCCTACTAGTTAGGATGTGGGCTGGGACGGAGTTGAGTGTAGCGCAGCAGGGATAAAAGCGTTTCAGTAGAATCGTGCAGAGTGGGTACGGAGTAGGTTCGAGATGGGGTCGGAAATGGAAAAATGCCGATCGGGGTTCGACAGTCCCCGACAAAAATCGAGCCTCGAAACTAGGACCTCGAAAATAGGAATTGCATAGTGACACCGGAGCGGTTGCATGCCGTATCTCACGTGATCGGAACCTAATGCAAATCTACTATTGACCCTCAAGTAGCGCGCGTGGGATGGTACCCAGAACTGCCGTAAGTTAAGCGTTTTCTGTTTGAAGGGGAGAGTTCATGGCTGTGTCCGCTCCGAGCCTCGCGAGTACTCACGCGCACGTTTCCGGCGACTCGATTTACGACAAGCTGAATTCCAAATGGCATAAACCAGCGCTGCTCGGCTTCATGGCCGTCGTGCTGGCACACTGGGGCGAACACCTGGTGCAGGCTTACCAGATTTATGTGATGGGCTGGCCGCCGGCGAAGGCGGGCGGGATTTTAGGTTTGTGGTATCCGTGGCTGATCAAGTCGGAGGTTTTGCATTACAGCTACGCGTTGCTGATGCTAATCGGCATTTGGGTGCTGCGGAAAGGTTTCACGGGAACTTCGCGCAAATGGTGGACTGCCGCGCTGATCATTCAATTCTGGCATCACTTCGAACACCTGTTGCTGATCACCCAGGCGACCATGCATCACAATTTTTGGGGCAAGCCCGTCCCGGTAAGTATTCTGCAGTTAGTAATTCCACGAGTTGAACTCCACCTTTTCTATAATTCCGTCGTGTTTGTGCCGATGTTGATCGGCATGTACTACCACATGTTTCCCCCGGTGGGTGAGGAGCAGGCGGCTTGCAACTGCTCGTTGCACCAGCACAGCCTGGCCGACGCGCAAACCATCTAATGAGCGGCGGGCGAAGAGCCGCGTGGGCAAATTAGCCTGAAGTTATCTAGGCGGAGTAACACGTTGTCGACCCCTGGCACCCATACGTCCGCAGCACGTTCTCTAGCCTCTTCTGAATTCGATTTATTGCGAGTGCCGGGAATCGGCCATTTTTTAAAATGGCGGCATTCGCGCACGGTGCTGCAGATTCCGCTGCTGCTCATCAGTATGATTATGATCCTCCAGGGATTATTCGGGCCGACGCTCGCGCCGAAAAATCTTGCCACGGTTGTGACCTGGGTGCATTTTCGCGGCGCCCTGGTGCTGGTGCTGCTTTGCGCCGGGAATTTTTTCTGCCTGGCATGCCCGTTCATGCTGGTACGCAATGCGGCGCGCCGATTTTTTAAGCCGTGGATGAATTGGCCACGCGCGCTGCGCAGTAAGTGGGCTTCCATCGGATTATTCGTGGGTATTTTGTTTGTCTACGAGCTTTTTGGTTTGTGGAATTCGCCGTGGTGGACCGCTTGGCTCATTGCCGGCTATTTCGTTGCCGCGCTCGTGATTGACGGCGTTTTCAAGCATGCAACTTTTTGCAAATTTGTTTGTCCCATCGGGCAGTTTAATTTTGTGGCTTCCACGGTGTCGCCGCTGGAGATAAAAGTGCGCGATCACGGGGTTTGCGCGCATTGTCATACGAAAGATTGCATTCGCGGACGACGCGACCGGCCGGTTGGGCCCGATTTTGTGGTGCTGCAACGCGGATGTGAGCTGGCGCTTTTTCAGGAGCTTAAGGTGGGCAATATGGACTGCACATTTTGCCTCGATTGTGTGCACGCCTGCCCGCACGACAACGTAGGAATACTCAGCCGGGTGCCCGCGGCGGAGTTGATGACGGATCCGATGCGTTCTGGAATTGGATTGTTTTCGCGCCGGACCGATATAGCGGCGCTGGCGATGGTGTTCTGCTTTGGGGCGTTGGTAAATGCGTTCGCGATGGTCAGTCCGGCCTATGCTGCAGAAAAATGGTTGGGCGGAGCGCTGCACGTACAGGCGCAAGCGCCGGTCCTCGGAGTAATTTTTGGGTTGTTTCTGATTGTTGAGCCTCTGGTGTTGCTGGGGCTCGCCGCTTGGCTTACTAAAATTTCGCATGGCAGCTCACGGGCAATGCTTCCGTTGGTGGTGAGGTATTCGTATGCCTTGGCACCACTTGGATTTGGAATGTGGCTCGCGCATTACGGGTTTCATTTGTTTAGCGGACTTTATACGTTTATTCCTGTGGCGCAAAACGCTGTTGCAAATCTCGGCTGGCCGATTCTGGGGACTCCAGCCTGGCGATTGACCGGGATACCGGCGCGGTTCATTCAGCCTATGGAGCTCGGATTTTTGTTGCTGGGGCTGGCGGGATCGCTGCTGGTGGCGTTTCGGCTGGCCGAAGAGGATTCGCCGGGGAAAGTTATGCGCGCGTTCGCGCCATGGGCTTCGGTCAGCGTGATTGTCTGGCTCGCTTCCGTGTGGTTGATGTATCAGCCGATGGAAATGCGAGCGATGTTAATGGGCGGCTAGGTAAAAAATAATTTGTGATGATGAGTTTATCTACAGGGTCGCAAAGCGAGGGATTGTTAGCGAGGTTGCCCGGGCATCGCAGGATTTCGATGCTGATGTTTGCGAGGTTCACTTTGCTGTGCCTGTACCTTTCATTGGTGCCATTGGCGCGTGGGCACAACGGTCCGCCATTTCCGATCATTGTGGATCAGCGCGTTGGGCCGTGCATTGTATCGTTGTGGACGCATCCGGATGTTGGCGTGGGGACATTTTTTGTCATGGTGGATGCGGTACCGGGCAGCGCGATTCCCAATGATTTGAAGATCGATCTTGGGATACAGCCGGTTAGCGGGCGGCTTGCTGAGGTGATTTACCCGACGCGGCACGAGAATCTGCGCGGCCAGGTCGAATATAAGACCGAAGTGAATTTCGACCGGCAAGAATTTTGGCGCGCGCGACTGATTTTGCATAGTTCACAGGGTGACGGCGAGTCGACCGCGAGCGTGGAGGCCACGCCTGCGGGATTTGGTCCCTGGGACTTGCTGTTGTACTTGCTGCCCTTCGCGGGCGTGGGATTTTTATGGTTTAAGGCGGTTACGACTAAGCGCAGCTACAAAAAACAACTGGAGGCTGGGAAGCCGCCGGTCGCAGTTTGCGTCCTGGCGATTTTGTGCGGGGCGAGCTTGATGCTTTTTTCTGGGTGTGGACACTACAAGTTGCCGCGAAAATCTTCGAAAGAATACATCGCGTTTGTGTCCACTTTTTATACAGGTTTGGCTGCATTGCAAGTCGGCGATGATGTTCGGGCTGAAAATAAACTTGGGCAAGCCACGCAAATAGCGCCTGGCGAGCCGGCGGGCTGGGCTGATTGGGGAATACTCGCGCTGCGGCAGAGAAACTTTCGCGTTGCGGCCCAGCGACTTGGTGCGGCGCGGGACCTGGCGCCGAAGAACGACCATATTTATTACCTCCTCGGAGTTTTAGAGAGCAATCGCGGGCGGTCCGCGGAAGCGATCGCCGACTGGCGCAAATCCATGGAGCTGAATCCGCAAAATCTGCGCGCGACGTATCAGTTGGCTGAAGAGATTGAACGCCAAGGTGACGTGGGCGGCGCCGCGGAATTTCAAAAGTTGGTAGAGGAAATTCTGGCGGTCCAACCGAATAATCTGGCGGCATTGCTGGAATTGAGCCGCATCGCGGCAAAACGCGGCGACGCGGCCACACTACGCGCCACGGTAGATCGGATTGAAAAACATTCTGCCGGCTGGCCGCCCGAAGCGAAGCAACAACTGGCAGCGTTGCAGGCGGCTGTCGCCGGACAGGACATCCGGCCCGCGGCAACGCGGACGGCGTTTTTGCGAAACGTGTTGATGCGCGATTCGATTTACCGGCAAAGCCTGGCGGTCATTAAAGCGGCGGCGGGAGAAGAGGCCGAGCCGTTCACGCATTTTGTGCGAATGGAAACGCCGGTGTTTGCGCCCGCTGCTGCGGACACGGACTTAACGTTCGAAACGAAACCGCTTGAAATGGTGGCGACCGATCACGACGCCGGCCAGCGATGGGATTGGATTGGGGCGGTGAGCCTGAGCAGCGAAGCGACTGCTACCGTTATTGTGGCGAATGGGCGGGAAGTGCGGTTAGGTAGCGGGGCAAAATTTGCTTTTCCGGGAGGCGCGTCCAGTGAGCCGCCACTTCCCGAAGGAATTTTGCCGCTCGATTTTAATTATGATTTCAAGATTGACTTGGTTGTCGCGGGCGCGGGTGGAGTTCGGTTTCGGCGGCAGGATAGTCCTGATAAGTTCACGGATGTGACGCCACAAACAAAACTGCCAAGCGCGATCGTCAATAGCCGGTACTTAGGCGCATGGGCCGTGGACATTGAGGCTGACGGAGATTTGGATGTGGTGATGGGCGCGAAAGAGGGCGTGCCGTTGGTCTTGCGAAACAATGGTGACGGCACGTTTACGGCGATTCATCCATTTGCGAACGTGATTGGGGTGCAGGGCTTTGCGTGGGCGGATTTCAATGGCGACGGGAATCCTGACGCTGCCATTATCGATGGGGCAGGGCGCTTGCACGTTTTTATGAATGATCGCGCTGGAAAATTTCACGAGCGAGCGCTGCCCGGAAACTTGCCGCGCATCAAGACCATCAACGTGGCGGATGCGCGCAACAATGGCGTTTTAGATTTGTTGGCGGTGCAAGAGGACGGGAACATTATTCGGCTGGCGGACAAGCTGACCGATTCCGAAAAGAATGATGGATCGGATTGGGATTCCGCGGTGATCGCGCAGGTGCCGGACCCGGGGAGCAATTTGGTGGGCGAAGTGCGATTGCGCGTCGCGGATCTGGATAACAATGGCGCGTTCGATTTATGGCTGGCACGGACTTCCCCTGAGGCTGCGAAGGAAGCAAATCCTGGAGCGCTGGTGTGGCTCGCGGATCAGAATGGAAAATTTGCGCTGATGGCCAAGCCGATGCCTCCGGCACGCGCGTTTGATGCGGCCGACCTGGACGGCAAAGGGCGGATGGATTTGTTGGGCCTTTCCGCGGATGGGCAAGCGACGCGCGGCATGAATCGCGGAACACGAAATTATCACTGGCAAACAATTCGACCGCGCGCGACACACGCTACCGGCGACCAGCGCATCAATCCATTTGGTGTCGGTGGGGAAATGGAGATTCGCTCGGGGTTGCTGGTGCAAAAACAACCCATTACCGGACCGCAACTGCACTTCGGCCTTGGCGAGCAGAGCGGCGTGGATGTGGTGCGCATCGTGTGGCCCAACGGATCGGTGCGCGCGGAATTTGATTTGAAAGCGGATCAGCAGATTGTTACCGAGCAGCGGCTGAAAGGTTCGTGTCCATTTCTTTTTGCGTTTGACGGGCGCGGGATGCGTTTTGTGAAAGATGCAGTGCCGTGGAGCTCGGCGCTTGGCTTGCGTATCAACAACACTGGAACAGCTCGCATTGCGGCGACTGAGGAATGGTACAAAATTGGCGCCGACGAACTTGTTCCACACGACGGGTTCTACGATTTGCGAATCACCGCGGAACTTTGGGAAACGTACTACTACGATTATCTGGCGCTCATGACCGTTGATCATCCGGCGGATACAGATATTTTTGTGGATGAGCGTTTTGTGGTGCCGCCGACAAAACTTGCGATTATCACGGTCGAAAAGCCGCACAAGATTGCCCGAGCGGTGGATGACCAAGGGCGCGATGTTACCGATGTTGTCGCTGCGCTGGACGGCAAATATCTGGATACTTTTTCGCGCGGTCAATATCAGGGTGTGACGCGAGATCATTACGTGGAGGTGGAACTTGGCGACGACGCTCCCACCAGTGGTTCGTTGTATTTAATTGCGAAGGGCTGGATGCATCCGAGCGATTCGTCCATCAACGTGGCCATCACGCAGGGCCATCATGAGCACGCGCGAGGATTGAGCCTGGAAGTGCCGGATGGCCGGGGTGGCTGGGTCGTCGCGCGCGACAATTTGGGTTTTCCTGCCGGGCGCAAGAAGATTTGCCTGATCGATCTTAGCCATGTATTTCACGCTGGGCAGCCGCGGAAGCTGCGCTTGAGGACGAATCTGGAAATTTATTGGGATTCCATTGAGTGGGCGCGCGGTGTTGATGGTGCGTCGACGAAAACCACCCGGCTGGCTCCTGATTATGCGAATTTACATTACCGCGGTTACTCGGCGATTCATCAGGCCAACGAGTCTTCACCGGAAATTCCCGACTACGACCATCTGGAAGCATCTAAACAAAAATGGCGCGATCTGTCCGGCTATTACACGCGATTCGGCGATGTGCGACAGCTTTTGGCCAGCGTTGATGACCGCTACATCATCATGAATGCCGGTGACGAGATGACCTTGCGATTTGCGGAGCAGTCGCCGCCGCCGGCGGGTTGGAAGCGTGATTTTGTCATCGTTGGCGACGGGTGGATTAAGGACGGCGATTACAACACTACTTTTTCAAAGACTGTCACCCCGCTGCCGTATCACGCCAAACAGGAATATCTCACGCCACCGGGCCGGCTTGAAGATGAGTGGGTGTACCGGCAGCATCCTGAGGACTGGCAAAACTATCAGACGCGTTATGTCACACCTGAGGGTTATCAAAACGCATTGAGAACCGGAACACACCAGTGAAGCGCGGGCCAACAGCACGAATAATTCTGGCGATATTTTTTGTGGCCATGGTTCTGAGCCCGCTGTTTATCAAGCGAATGACTGCCCGGCGAGAGGTCGCCAGGTCCAGACTCGATTTGCAAACGGCGTTGGCGCGGCATGGTTTTTATCTCCAGGAGGTTTCGCGCGCCGCGGGAGTGAATTTTGTTCACCAGGGCCCCACGCTGGATCACAAACTGGATCACATCATGCCGGAAGTGGCCTCCATGGGAGCTTCGGTTTCCATTGTGGATTTTGACCGCGACGGCTGGCCGGATATTTATGTGACTAACAGCGCGGAAGGCAGCCACAACGCGCTGTATCGCAATCAGCATGACGGCACGTTTAAGGATGTCGCGCCCGAGATGGGCGTGGCGGATGTAAATAAACCTGGCACCGGCGTTTCTATGGCCGCGGTGTGGGGCGATTACGACAATGATGGCTACGAGGATTTATTGTTGGTGAAGTGGGGACGCCCGGAGCTGTATCACAACGACGGCGGCCACGGTTTCACGCGCGTGACCGACACGGGTTTGCCCGCCTGGGTGAATGCGAATTCGGCAATCTGGCTTGATTACGACGGTGATGGGCTGCTGGATATTTTTATCGGCGGATATTATTCGGAAGACCTGGATCTGTGGCATCTGAACAATACGCGAATCATGCCGGAAAGTTTTGAATACGCGAGAAATGGCGGAAGAAAATATCTGTTTCACAATCTTGGCAATGGCAAGTTTGAAGATGTCACCGAAAAAATGGGGATAAATTCGCGTCGATGGACGTTGGCCACGGCGGCGGCGGATTTGCGCGGCACCGGGCGGCCCGATTTATTTGTCGCCAACGACTACGGCGTTTCGGAATTGTATTTGAACGATGGAAAACGGTTTCGCGAAGTCGGCGAGAAAACGGGTGTAGGGTTCGCGCCAAAAAGCGGCATGAACGTGGCGTTTGGCGACATTGGGAATCAGGGGAAGTATGCGATTTACGTGTCGAATATCTCCGAAGAAGGGGTGTTGATTCAGGGCAATAATTTGTGGGTGCCTAAAGAAGGAGCGGCGGGAGACGAGCTCGAGTACGAAAATTTGGCTCGGGATATGGGCGTGGAGCTAGGGGGCTGGAGTTTCGGCGCGCAGTTTGCGGACCTGAATAACGATGGCAACCTGGATTTGTATTTGACCAATGGAAACGTTTCCCTCGATCACTCCCGGAATTATTGGTATGACTTCTCCAAAGTAGCCGGTGGCAACACCGCAATTATTGGCGACGCCAAAAACTGGCCGGCGATGGACGGGCGAAGTTTGTCAGGCTATCAACAAAAACGCGTGTGGATAAATGATGGTGCAGGGAAATTTGTGGATGTGGCCCAGGCGGTGGGAGTGACCGACACCTATGACGGGCGCTCAGTGGCGATGGCCGATTTGTGGAATCTCGGCGTGCTGGACGTGGTGGTTGCCAATCAGCGCGGCCCGTTGTTGATTTATAAAAACACGGTTACGCCGCAGAATAAGTGGATTGAGTTTGAGCTAACCGGGACGAAGAGCAATCGCTCCGCGATCGGAGCGCAGGTTACGGTGTTCTGGAATGGACAACGGCAGGTGCAGGAAGTTTCCGGGGGCAGCGGATTTTGCGCACAAAATCAACGGGCGCTGCATTTTGGCTTGGGAAAGACGCCGCAGATTGAAAAAGTCGTGATCCGCTGGCCTTCCGGAAAAGTACAAACTATCGAAAAGCCCAACGTGAATGAAATTCACAAAGTGAAGGAGCCCGCGTGAGCGCCTCAGCCGCGCAACCTATGGAAGCGCCGCAGTGGAAGCGATTCCTAAGCCTGGAGAATCGTTATATTGCGCCGATGTTCATCACTTTGATCTTGCTGGTCGGGCATTTGTCGTTCGGGATCCTCGAGAGTTATCAGAAGACGCTGTTGGCGATCGTAGCCAGCATCGGCACCGAGCTTATTCTTTCTCGTTTATTTTTCGGAAAGTGGCCGAACATCGCCAGCGCGTATATCACCGGCATCAGCGTGGGCATTTTGATTCGCTCGCCGGCATTTTGGCCATACGCGGTGTGCAGTATCGTGTCGATTACTTCGAAATATGTTTTGCGCGTGAAAGGCCGGCACATCTGGAATCCATCGAATTTTGGTATTTCGGTGATGTTGTTCCTGGCACCGCAGACGGTGGCCAGTCTCAGCATTCAATGGGGAAATTACCTATTGCCAATGGCGGTGATCTGGGTGCTGGGCTCGGTGATTATTTACCGGCTAAAGCGATTCCATATCAGCGGACTTTACGTGCCCTCGTTTCTGGTGTTTGCGTTTTTTCGGAGTTGGCTGACTGGAAGTCCATGGCAGTCGGAAATTGCGCCCATCACCGGGCCGATGTATCAGCTATTTATATTTTTCATGATTACGGATCCAAGGACTACTGTGCGTTCAAAGACTGGGCAGTGTATTACGGTGATTTGTGTTGCGTTGCTCGAAATGGTGCTGCGGCTGAATCAGGTGGTGTATGCGCCATTTTATGCGCTATTTATCGTTGGACCGTCGGCCATGTTGATCGAGATGTGGCTGGATTCGCGACGCGCAAGTGCTGCCGGTGTGACCGTTGCGGCGTGAACTGTGCCTGATTTGGCTGCGCGCTTTTAGGTTGTACTTCTTTCTTGTAGCGATCATTGTGCTCGCCGGCTGTAAAACGGGCGCGCCCGCTTTGGCGGTCATTGCTCTTTCCGAACCAGTCACCCACAACATGGTAGCGGCCCAAATCTCGCCGGCTGCGGTTATGCCGAGCGCTGCAGTTACGGAAAAATCCCCGAACGGAACACAGCAGCCAGCCAAGTCGCGTTTGCCGCTGCGTTCATCAGGACCCATTCAATTCACCGACGTTACCGAGCAAGCGGGCATTCATTTCAAACACAACAGCGGAGCATTTGGAAAAAAGTATTTGCCGGAAACGATGGGCAGCGGAGTGTGTTTTCTGGACTACGATAATGACGGCTGGCAGGACATTTTATTCGTGAATTCCATGGATTGGCCGGAACATAAAATTGGTAAATCTTTTCCGGCGCTGTATCACAACAATCACAATGGAACGTTTACGGATGTGACGCGCGCCGCGGGACTCGCGATCGAAATGTACGGGATGGGATGCGCGATCGGCGACTACGACAATGACGGTTATCCGGATATTTATATAACGGCAGTCGGGTCGAATCACTTATTTCACAATCTTGGGAATGGAAAATTCAGCGATGTGACGGCCAAGGCGGGAGTGAGCGATCCGGGGTTTTCCACGAGCGCGGTGTGGTTTGATTACGACAACGACGGAAAGTTGGATCTATTTGTGTCGCACTACGTGGATTGGTCGGTCGCCAAAGATCAATATTGCTCCCTGGACGGGAAGAACAAATCGTATTGCACGCCGCAAGCGTACAAGGGGCAAAGTTCAACACTCTTTCACAATAAGGGGAACGGGACATTTGAGAATGTCACGAAACGCGCGGGGTTATACGATCCAACCGGCAAATCATTGGGTATTGCGCTGGTGGACTATGACAACGACGGCTGGCTCGATCTTTTTGTGGCGAACGATACCGAGCCGAACAAGTTGTATCGCAACAATCACGACGGAACTTTTACGGATGTAGCGGTGCTGTCCGGTGTTGCATGGAGCGAAACCGGACGCGCGCGCGCGGGAATGGGCGTGGACGCCGGGGATTACGACGGCTCCGGCCAGCAGAGCTTGATCGTCGGCAATTTTACGAATGAAAGTATGTCGTTGTATCGCAATGACGAGTCTGGGCTCTATACGGATGAGGCCGCGTCGTCTGGGATTGGACAAATGTCCATCCAGTCGCTAACGTTTGGGTGTTTCTTTTTCGACTATGATCTGGACGGTTTGCTGGATATTTTCGCGGCGAATGGGCATGTTTCGGATGACATCAGCCTGGTGCAGCCGAATGTGAAATATGCGCAGCGGCCGAGTCTTTTTCGCAATAAAGGCAATAAGAAGTTTGAAGAAGTGTCCGGCAAGCTGGGGCGGGCTTTGCAAGTCGAGGTTGTCGGACGGGGAGCGGCGTACGGCGATTTCGACAATGATGGCGATCTCGATTTGGTGATCACTACGAATAATGGGGTTGCGCGATTGTTGCGTAACGACAATGGAAATCAAAACGATATGTTGCGGGTGAAAACGGCGGGAACACGTTCGAATCGTGATGGTATCGGAGCGAAGGTTACGGTGAAGACGAACAAAGGAATGTCGCAGATGCGGATGGTGAAGTCCGGCTCGAGTTATTTGTCGCAAAGTGAAATGCCCCTGACATTCGGATTGGGGAAGCCGGAAGAAGGTAGAACGTTAACGGTGCAAATTGTTTGGCCCAGCGGGAAAACCGATGCGATGACGGCGGTCAAGCCGAATCAGTTTATAACTGTGCAGGAAGGGAAAGGGATTATTTCCGCTCAACCGATTGTTTTTTCACGAACGAGTTCCCCGAGCGGAAGATAGGATTTGACGACGTCAACCATAAATAGTCGAAGGGTGCCCCACCCTCGATTTTTAGGGTGGGTCCTCTCTTTCTGTATTTGAACTTCGAGAAACTATCTTGTCACTCTATCCGCTGCTTGTTGCGGTTATTTCCAGAAACCGTACTTGTCGAGTAATTGCGATATTTCAGGTTTTGTTGATTGGAGTTTAGCGGCGGAATTCAGCATGTCGTTGGCGTCTACGGGATACCAATTTCGGCGGCTAGGATTGGCCAGTCCTGCGATGTTGATGGGGTCGATGGCTTGGGAGACTTCGTTGGCTAGGTTCTCAATTTCCAGCGGGGTGCAGTTTTGTTTGGCGTGGCGAAAACATCTGTGCATTGCGGGAGCGAGGTCTGGATCCTCGTGCAGCAGAAATGAAGGGGCGAGGTGAGGTTTGCCGAGGCGTCTGGCCGATTCTGAAAAGCTGGCGGCCGCGAAATAAAGCATTGAGAGAGAAGTGAAGGCTGGAAAATTGCCCATCGTGCCGTACAGGGCTGCGATCAGATCTGCTGCAGCGAGTAATTCGTTATCGGTTTGAGAGGCATAGGATTGCAGACTGGCGGCGAAATCAGGTTTGTCCCAGTCGCGTTCGATGATTTCGGCGAGACGCGAGACGCCTAACAACGTGAGCGGGAAGCCGGTGGAGAGCAGGGGATCGACAAATCCGGCGGCCGACGGAAGTAATGCCCACCGTTTACCGGCGACGCGATTACTCCGAAAAGAAACACGCGGCAGGTACGTGAAGGGCTGGACGGCCTGGGAATTTACGAATTGATTCTTCAAAGCGGGAATTAAATCAAGGAGCCGCTGCCAGGCTGCTGGTCCTTCTGGGAAGTGTAGGCGATCAGCAAGTTCCTCAGGGGCGGCCACACCTGCGCTGGTCACTCCATTGTTGAATTGCAAAACCCAGATCCAGCCGCCGTCAAAAATATGGTGAACTGCAGCGTCGTCTAGTGGATAAGGTGGGAGCTCCGAAGCGCGGTCTGACACCTGGTCCGCGAACCGCCCAACGCCAGTGAAATGGCTGAACAGCGCCTGGGTGGAAGGAAAGCCGGGCAGCGGTGATTCCTGCAGGTTGAGAGCGTGGTGAAGAAAACCGCGTGGACCAGTGGCGTCAACGACAAATTTTGCGCGAACAGAAAAATCTTCATTGTTGCGACGGCCTTGCAGGTGAACCTCGTTCTCCGATTCTGAATCGCTTTGCAGCTTGACCTTATCCAGATATTGCACTCCAATTTTTTGAGCTTCCTTGACGAACAGATGATCTACTTCAGCGCGATACCAATGCGTGTCCGCGATGCGATCGTGCGGGCTGGCGGCGACTAACAGTTGACGTTGATGGTCCGGATCGCTCGTCCAGGGTGAGCCGAGGGCGTGGTGATAAAATGTGAAGCCGCGTTTGAGTCCGCATGCCACGTGCGGATAAGTCTGTTGCCAGCTGCCCCATTTGGACAACGGCGCAATGCCGGGCAAGCCATAACGCGTCGCCAAACTTTCCAGCAGGATGTTGGACAACGGCGTGGAAGATTCGCCTATGGCAAAGCGCGGGTGCTTGTTTTTTTCGAGCAGAATTACCGAGCGCCCCAACTGATGAGCAATCATGGCAAGCAGGCTGCCGCCAAAGCCTGAGCCCACTACAGCAATGTCGTAAGCGTCGTTCAATTTCCGGGATCGCAACTCTGGCAGCGGACCGGCGCGAGATTAACTTGAAATAGATTCATGTCACGCAGACGCGAGATGCGTGGCGGTCGGCACACGGGACAGGACAGGATTCTTTCTGCGTCCCACAAATCTGCAAAGACTCGCCCGCGCTTCAGGCCCACGCCATAGCTGAAGGATGCTTCCAGGGTCTCCAATCGAGGCGGTGAAAATTGCCGATGACTTGCGAGAGCCTCCATCGCGCCATTGCCGCCGCGAGTTGGAATGAGCGTCACTGCGGTCGCGCCGCAATCGAAAGCAAAGTCCACAGAGCGCTGGGCCCAAAGAACAGCCTCATGAGGTGGCATGAATGGCGGTTGCACAAGAACAAATACACGCATGTCGATATCGTGTGCGCGCAAGAAAGATGCGGCAGTCGAAAATTGTTCCAGCGTCATGTGCTTATTGAGTTTGGCCAAAATATCCGGGTGAACCGTTTCCAGACCCATGGCAATTTCGAGGCGGCATTGCAAGCGATCCTGAAAGCGCAGGCAATGGTCATCGACAAGCGCGGGATGGTTTTCGACGATCAGGCGCTGGAAGTTGTTAGCTCTTGCCGCGATTGCGTGGTGATCTTCGACCGGTATCGCCCGGGAGTCAAAAAAACTGCCGCTGTTGTAGAGCTTCAATACGCGAGCCACAGGAAGTTGGGATAAGGCAAAATCGATCTGTGCAGGAATTGCGCCCGGTGGGACTGAGGTGGTCAAGGTATTGCGCCACAGATCGCACATCACACAACGCCACGGACATTCTCGATTGGTCAAAAAAATCGTGGCCACGGGAAGAATTTCGCCGGAAGCCGACAATTCCTGTTCGACGAAAAACAAGTACGGTTTTTGCGGATCCAACCTTTGGCGCGCTGGCCGTCGCTCGAGAATCCACGTGTCGCGCTCCAGATTGGTTGCGGGATAAAGCGAGTACAGTTCGCTAATAGACAAGATGCTCACAGATACAGCGACAAAAATTGTTTGCGGTAATCGGGTTCCTGGGAGGGCAGTTGGCGATGCATGTCGTCTTCCGGCAGCGCGCCATGCTGAAATCGGCGCTTTGGAAAAACCGGCATGCGCATGCCGGTCACGGCTTCGACTCCGCGTGAGACGATCTCACCTTTTAGTTCGTAAAGACGCGCCACGTCATAGCCGGTCAAATCGATGAAGGGAATGGCTTCCGCCACGGCGATGACATTGGGGCGCGTGTATGGGCTGAAGCCCGAGAAGCCGTAATGATGCGCCGGCGCATACGTGCGAGTGTACGAACGGCTCAACCCGCCGCTGTAGGTCAGAGAATGTTTTATTTTGCCCACACCCCAGCCTTCCTGGTAAAGCATTTGGTTATTCACGACGCTGCGGATGGTGAGTTCAGGATTTTCCTCGATGGGATAGTCCTTGAGGTTTTCGTCTCCTCCATCGCCGTCCAGGAGATAACGCCAGCCCGGATAGCGTGCGCGAATGCCGCGGCACAACGCCAACGCCATGGTGGCGGACTGGATATCGAGAGGCTTGTAGTCTTCGATGATGCGAATGGTTTCCGCGGCATCCAGTGCAGAAGGATCAGCCTCGATGGGCTCAAGGAACAATCCGAGATTGAGGAATTCGAGAAATGTGTGGGCCTGGTCGAGGTCGGGGCCGCCGCCGAAATCCAAAACGAAGGCTTTCAGTCGCGACAGGTTCATGCCCAGTTTGCGCATCACGTGATACGCGGTTAGAAATACGCTGCCGCTGTCGATCCCGCCGGAAAAACACACACCAACAGGTTCTGTGGCGGGCAGGTGACGCAGCCAAACCGAAAGCTCGTCAGCTAGCACGGAAATATAAGCCTTGCCGATTTCGTCGACATTCGGCGGCAGCGAATTGCTTTGCGGCGTGAAAAAGCGGGTGTACACCGGATCGGGGTCAGGGCAGCCGATTAGTTGAAGCTCGACGACATGATGCGCGGGAACCATCCTCGTGTAACTGGGATGAAATTGACCATCGAGTTCCTCGCCTTTCAGCCAGTTGTATATGGCGTCGATACGATGGGCGACGATGAGGACCGGGCCTTCCTGCCGCTTGGCCAGAAAGTAGCGCATGGGGCGATCCAGCGAGCGGGCCATTTTTACGGTCTTGCCGAAGCGGGCGACTAGGGCGAAAGAGCCAGAAATTTTATTTACTTCATGGGCGGGGGAATTGAGGATGATTTGTCGCGCCGCTTCGGTAGTAAGGCCAAAGAGTTGGTGAGCTTGGGGTTCAGTTAAATCCACGACTCGTTCGACGTAGTGGTCTAGCATGCGGCCTCGCGCGAGCAGAGCTGTTTGGTGTGAAGAGAAATTATACGTCAGGAGGAGCAGAGGGCAAGGGTAGGGCACGGTGGGAAAGCCGCAAGGCGTATTCACATTAGTAGAAATGAGCAAATAAAAATGGGCCATTCAAATCGAATGGCCCATCGGTGAAATCGCCCATAAGGGCAAACTATTACGGTTTTGCGTGAGGGTCGCGTCCCTGGGGCTTGCTTTCCTGTCGAGGTTCACTGCCTTGCTGTTGAGGTGCGCTGTGTTGCTGCTGTGGGGCGGCGTGCTGTTGCGGAGGCGCACTGCGCTGCTGCTGGGGCGCAGACCTGGGTGCGCTCTGCTCCTGTCGCGGTGGAGGCGCCGACCGTTGTGGGCTCGAATGCTGCGTAACCGGCCGATCAGCCGTGTTTGCGCGAGTATTGTTGTTTGTTCTTCCCGCGTTGTTGGGCCGATCTGAAGAAGTATTACGCGGGGAGACAGTACGTGCATCCGCCTGCCGGTTCGCTGGGGCGTTGCGTGAAGAATTGTTGGCCAGCGCGGTATTCGTTCGGTTGGAGTTGGCACCATGAGAGGTGTTTCCAGGTTGAGTCGCCGTGCTCGGCCGGTCGTTGCGAGCCCCGTTAGTGCGCGCATTGTTCGAATTCACAGCATTGCCGGCGCCTGCATTCGCGCGAGTATTCGCTGCAGCGGCGGCATTGGCGTGCACCACGCCGCGATCGTGGAAAGCAGCTGGCTTTGGAGTAGCTGCGATGTTGGGCTGCCCATGGTTCACGGAAGCGAACTGAGACCGATCGGATCGCGCTAAATGTTCGTGTTGGGACTGCACACTAGTTGCCTGGATGTGCTGTTCTCGAGCAGCCTGTCGTTCCTGCGCGGTCTCTTGCGCGCGTACGCCGCCATTGCCCCCGTTATAGCTGACGCGGGTCGAACCGTAATAATTGTTGGTGATCCTGGTGTTGTAGGTATTGTGAATGACCGTCACATTGACGTTGTTCACCGCGCGATTGTAGGCGAAGTGGCCACCATCCCAGCGTCCCCCGAGATAGCCAACTCCGACGTAACCAAAGCCATAATTCACGCCGCCATAAAAGCCCACGTGCGGTCCCCAATAACCAACGTGCCAGTAGTAGCCGCCGTCGCCCCAACCCCAGTAGCCGGGAGTCCACAGCACGCCGATGCGGGGAGCCAATACCCACGTGCCAGGAACCCAATAATAATCATCGTCGCCGTAAGCCCAATAGCCAGGCGTCCAGATATAGCCCTCCCCGGGGCATAGTGGTTGTTCGTAGACCGGCAATTCGGGCGGAGCAACCCGTACCGCGATACCTACGCTGATTTGCGCGAAAGAGGCCACCGGTATGGCAAACATGATGGCAGCAAGTAACACCGTTTTGATGTAATGGATGATACGCATAGTAATCCTCTTTCCTAATTATGCTTTCGGTTGCCGACGGTTCGATAAAGATATGAAGCTAGAGCAGTGTAAGGATAAACCCCGGCGGGAAACGAAAGTCGCATTTGGAGGCGGGCGACATCGGAGTCTTCGCGAGGATGTGGGCAAATTTGTAGATAGCATTTACAACACGAAAATCGCAGTCTGCTGGTTACAAACCGAGTAACATAGGAGTTAATCAATGACGGACCCTAACGGGTTCCGGAAATGGGAAGGGGCCCCATTCTTGCGAATACTTATTGCTGATGATCACGAAGCTGTTCGAAAGGGTGTGTGCGCGATTCTTTCCTCGCGTACCGATGTGGAAGTGTGCGGCGAAGCCGAGAACGGCAAGGAAACCATCGAAAAGGCGAATGAGCTCAAGCCTGACCTGATTATTCTAGATATCACCATGCCGGTGTTAAGTGGGTTTGAGGCCGCGCGGGAAATTCGGAAAACGCTGCCGCAGGTGCCGATACTTATTCTTTCGATGCATGAGAGTACCCAATTGATCGGAGAAGCAAAAAAGATTGGCGTCCAGGGATACGTGACCAAAACCCAGGTGGGAGGCACGCTTTTGGAGGCGGTGGATAAGCTACTGCGTCATGAAACGTTTTTTCCAGAGCGGACTTCCCCCACGGAGCCCGCCGTTCGAACACTCTAGGCCAACAGCTCTGTTGGAGTGAGTCGTTCGCGCGTGCCGGTTGGTTCAAGGCTTACATAAGTGCTATAACATAACTGGGAATAGGGACTAATTTGGGTTTACTTGAAAGGCCAGGTTTAGCCGTGGATAAACCACCTGTTGGAAGCGAACAGAAGTCGGTCAGACCGCGTGGCGACGCGATGCAGATTCTGGTTGCTGACGACCACGACATTGTCCGGCGCGGTTTAAAACACTTGCTTAATTCGAGGCCGGGCTGGGAAGTGTGCGCGGAGGCGAGCACCGGCCGCGAAGCTGTAACGCTTGCAGAGCAACTGAAGCCCAAAGTGGTGGTGATGGACATCAGCATGCCGGAGCTGAACGGCCTGGAGGCCGCGCGGAAGATATTGAAGATTTTGCCTAAGACCGAGATTGTGATTTTAACCCTGCATTTTTCGGATCAACTGGTCCGCGAAATCCTGGCTTCGGGCGCACGCGGTTACATTATGAAGTCGGACGCCGACCGCGACCTGGTGGCTGCGGTGGAAGCCGTCTCCAATCACCGCTCGTACTTCACGGCCCGGGCCGCGGACATGGTTTTGAATGGATTCAACGCCGGGGGCCATTCGCCAGATCCGGGGACGGTGCTACGAAACCGCTTGACGCCCAGAGAACGCGAAATTGTGCAGTTGCTTGCGGAAGGGAAGAGCAGCAAGGAAGTTGCGGTTTCGCTGAATATCAGCGTGAAGACCGCGGAAACGCATCGCGCCAATATCATGAGGAAACTGGAACTGCATTCGGTAAGCGAATTGGTGCGCTACGCCGTAAAGAATCAAATAATCGAAGCCTGACCTCGGGTTCTTCTTTTCTTCCTCACGTCTTACGGATTCAGGGTGCCCCGGTTCGCAGTTGAGTTATGAACCCGGGTCTTGCATTTGTCCGATTATTTTCAATCATCGAATCGACCAAAAAATGTTTCGGTCGGATATTTGGTGTTTCATGGATTTTTCCACCGATGAATTCCAATCAAACTACAACGGACAGCCATTAGCCACCCATCCGTTCAGTATAGCCTTCCCCCTGTGAAGTTGCGGTATCCTAGAAAAATGCATCTCATTCAGTGATGAAGAATAAGGAGCGTGGGAGGATGCTTTGTAACCTTCAAGTGCGCCAGGCGAAGGCTTATGCGGTGGGTGTTGCTATGGCTGCGCTGCTGGCCGTGTCATCAGTGTGCTGTATGTCGCTGGGAGCGCAGCAACAAGGCCCGCTGAAGACTCCGCCAAGTTCCAGCGCACCTCAGCCACAGAACAAGCCCGATGCGGCGCCCACGACCCCGGCACCGGCGACGACGTCCCAATCCTCGACGTCGACTATTTCCAATCAACCGCCCGCACTACCCGTGGACCAGATCATTCAACGCTTTGCGGCGCGCGAGGCGGAGTTCAAGAAGGAGCGGGATAATTACACCTATACGCAGACGTTCGTAATACAAACGATAGACGCGGACGGGATGGCCGACGGTGAGTACCAGATGCGGAGCGATATTCTTTTTACGCCTGACGGGAAGCGCTACGAGAAGGTGATGTATGCGCCGGCTTCGACACTGCAGCGAATTCAGATGTCGCAGCAGGATCTGGATGACCTGGAGCACGTGCAGCCCTTCGTGCTGACTAGCGAAGAATTACCCAAATACGACATCAAATATGTTGGGCGCGAGGCTGTCGATCAACTTAATACCTACATTTTTGATGTGGGTCCCAAAAAACTGGAGAAGAACCAGCGCTATTTTCAGGGGCGGATCTGGGTGGATGACACGGATCTCGAGATCGTAAAGACCGATGGGAAAGCGGTTCCGGACATTAAAAAACACGGGCAGGAAAATGTGTTTCCGCGTTTTGAGACCTTCCGCGAGAATATCGAGGGGCACTACTGGTTTCCTACCTATACGCGGGCGGACGATATGCTGCAATTCAGCAGCGGACCGGTGCATATTCGCATGACCGTGCGTTATGCGAATTACAAGCGGTTCGGAGTAACCATCAAGATTGGCGCTCCGGCGCAGGTGCAACCGCAGCACCGGTAATTTCCGGCAATTTGCATCCGAAGGGCATTGACGGCGAATCGGCTGATGGTTAATGTCTGCTGAACAGCACGATGGTGACACCGATACACACGATAAAAACGCCGATCCATCGCTGAGCGCTGATGCGTTCACGCAGGAACAACACCGCGCCCATTGCGCCGGCCGCGTAGCTCAGGGCCGTAACGGGAACCACAAAGCTTACATTCTCGAACGATAATGTGGTCAGAAGCGCGAAAAACGCTATGGCCATCATGGCGATGCCCATCCACATCCAGCCCACCGTCAAAGCTCTTAAAATGAATCGTACTAACGCCGAGGGCCGGAAATCGGTGACTTCGCCGATTTGTTTCATGGCGCGAGTGACGCAAAGCTCGCCGCCGGTGCCGGCCACCACGATGACGCACAGTAACAGGAGTTCGCGCAAGTCAGACCTTGACCACCGTGGTGCGAGGAGGAGTGTATCCCACGATAAGCACGCCCAGGCAAATCACGCCGATTCCGACCCAACGCAGTGGCGTAATCACCTCGCCGAGCAACAGATAGCCGAGTAGCGCGACCATGGCGTAGGAAAACGAGGAAGCGGGTTGCACGTAGCTATAATCGGCCCAGGTCAGCACCAGCATGTAGGCGACAAAAAACGTCATCAACGACGCAATGCCCAGCCAAATGTAGCCGGAGGAGCAGATACGAAGGAAAACGCTCGACAAATCGGCCAGGGTCCAATGCGTCGCCGGGCCGACGGTTTTCATGCCTTTGCCGAGCAGTACGTTACCAAGCGGGGCGAACACTACAATCATTAGAAGCAATAAAAAAGTTTTAAAATGTAAGCCTGGTGAACCGGTCATTGATCGAGGATGCCTTTATGCTCTCCGAATGTAAGAGTCTAAAGTTTACTTGATGTTGTGCGAATCTCCCCCACTATTGAACGGCGTTTAAACGCGGTGTGACTTTTTGGGGAATATGGTCTCGGCGGCATGGGACGCCACTTTTTTGATATTCTTTCTCCGGGTCTGATGGGAGCGGCCGACCTCATGCTCCAGGAGAGCTCCGGGCGCAAAGGAATCCGAATGCGAGAGGTGCGATAATTTCGCCGGTTTTCAAATATTTCGTTCTGGTCGTCGCGGCCATTCCGTTTATTTATTATCTGATCGCAATTTATAGCTCCATAAAATTTTTCAAAAGTGCCCGCCGCAATAAGACGCTAAAACCAGATTTCACCCCTCCTATCAGTAATTTGAAGCCGGTTCGCGGTCTGGATTCGGAAGCCTACGAAAACTTCGCAAGTTTTTGCCGGCAGGATTATCCGGACTACGAGTTGCTCTTCTGCGTGCACGACCAGTTTGATCCGGCCGTGCCAGTGCTGGAAAAACTGGTGCGTGACTTTCCCGACTGCAAAATCAGAATTTTATATGGTTCCGGCCGCGATGCCATCAATGACAAAGTGGCCAAGCTGGTGCGCTTGGTGAATGAAGCCCAGCATGAAGTGCTGGTGATTAACGATAGTGATGTTCGCGTGAAGCCGGACTATTTCAGGACAGTAGTCGCGCCATTGCAGAATCCGAAGGTGGGCGGCGTGACCTGCCTGTATGTTTCCGTGGACGACACCACCATGGCGCAGAGTTTTCAATCCATGGGCATGATTTCTGATTTTTACCCGGGGGTTATGGTGGCCTGGCTGCTCGATGGTGTGAAATTCGCGTTCGGGCAAACCATCGTGACCACCCGTAAACTGCTGGCGGGGTTCGGTGGATTTCAGGCCTTGGAGAACCGGCCGGCTGACGATCTGCTGACTGGCCGCCTGATCGCCGCGCAGGGCGTGACGGTGGAGATGCTTCCTTATGCGGTGCAGACCGTGGCGGATTATCAATCGCTGGGTGGGCTGCTGGTCAAGCGGCTGCGCTGGATGACAGTAATGCGCCACATGCGGCCGTGGGGGCACGCGGGTTTGATTTTTACGCAGGGGCTGGCATGGTCACTGCTTGCGGTGGCAGTGCATCCAACGCTGCCAGTTGCGGCTTTTTATTTCGGAATGTATTTGGCGCTGCGTACGGTGATGACTTTGTGCGTGGGGACGTGGGGGCTGCGAGAGAAGAACCTGTGGAAGACGCTCCCGCTTTTTGTGACCTGGGATGCGACAGCATTTTTTATCTGGCTGGCCAGCTTTGTGCGTCGCGGCATTCGTTGGCGAGGCGTGGATTATATTGTCAAAGGCGGGATGCTGGTGCCCGGAAGGCAGCCGGCGCAAAAGCTGGATGAAGTTAGCATTCGAATAAAATAAGCCGCAGATGCGGTGAAGTTCATTCCCTCATAAGATGGGCGCAAAAATCGCTATAGCTGGGGCCGGCATTTATGGAGCAACGGCAGCAATCCGGTTAGCTGAGCACGGCCACCAGGTCACGCTGTTTGATCCGCTGGGCGTGATGCGTGCAGCGTCGGCAATCAATCAGTATCGCGTTCACTCCGGTTATCATTACCCGCGCAGTCCAGAAACCATCACCGAGACGCTGGAGGCGCGGCGAGAATTTATCGAGGCGTTTGCGCCAGCTATCGTTCGAAACAGCTGGCATTATTACGCCATTCCGCGGGAAGGCTCCCGCACCGGGCCCCAGGAATACGAGCAGATCATGCGATCACATGGGCTTCCACTACACGCTTGTCGCCCGGCGTGGATGAATTTCGAGTACATCGAGCAGTGTTATGAAGTCGACGAAAATATATACGATCCCGAATTGCTGCGCTCCGTAATCGAATCGCGCTTAGGCGTGTTGAGAATAAAGTTTGAGCAGCGCGCTTTTTTGCGGGAGATGCGCGGACATTACGATTTCGTGGTCTGGGCGACCTACGGGATGGGAGCCAGTCGCGACATTTTTAGGGTCGCGAAATATCAAGTGGCGGAGAAAATCTTGATTGAATTGCCGAAGGAGTTGCAGGGCATAGCGCTGGTGGTGGTCGATGGGCCCTTTACAGCGTTTGACCCGTACGGAAGTTCGCGTTGTTCGTTATTTGGTTCCGCCAAGCATACCAATCATTGGAGTACCTCCGATCCGGAAGACCCGATTCCTGAAAAATATTTGAACGTGTTGAACCAAAGCGAATTTGCCAGCGCAGCAAATACGCGCTTTGAAGCTATGCGAGAGGATTGCTGCCTCGCAGTGCCTGCGGCGAAGGATGCGAAATGTATAGGGTCCAGGTTCACGTTGCGGGTGGTGGAAGACAATCCGGAACAGGACCGCCGAATTTTGTATGTGCGGGATGGTCTTCCCGGGGAGATTCATATTTTTTCCGGCAAGGTCGTCGGTGCAGTGAAGGCAGCGAGAATGGTTTGCGAGAAGATCGCTAGTTATGGATAAGGCTAATGGGCCCGCATATCTCATCGTTGGCAGGGGGCGCTGGGGCACGAGAATGCACGCGATGCTGCTGGGCGAAGGACGACGCGCTGAATTCGCGCCGGGTCTACGCAGGGAGACCAACGAGAGTAGCGGCGCTCACGAAGCGCGATTAGCACAAACTTTCTCAGACAGCAGGGCGCAAATCGTGTGGCTTTGCGTGCCTCCCGGAGCGCACGTGCCGGTCTTGAGTCGAGCGGCGTTTGCCGCAGGTTTGCACGTGATCGTCGAAAAGCCGTGGGTGTATTCGCGGGAAGAGACCACTCTGTTGCGGGATACCGCCACTAGAGCAGGGTTGAAGGGCGGGGTCCATTTCGAGTATTGCTTGTTGTCCGAAATCGAGAATTGGAAACGGCAATACGAGCAACAGAATGGACTGGAATTTGGCGGCACATTCAACGTACATGCCGCCAATCGTCTGGGGATTTCGGCCATACAGAATCTCGGGTCGCATCTCATGGCCATGCGCGAGTACGCCGTTCCGCATTCACGCTTGTCGAAAATTTATTGCGGCTACGAATTGCCAGATGAACGAACGGTGTGGCTGGACTCTCACAAGCAGCGAGTTGCGACCATCGAATTTCTGGGCAGCAAAGAGCCTATCGTCCAGCGTTTCGTGGTGCGCTTTGAAAATAGCCTGGATGGGGAGCCATTCCCGTTTGATTTCGCCTTCGCTCAACGCATAAACGAAAATCTGCGTTAAGTAGCGGCTAACGTTTCGCGTTGCCGGTGCGGACCCCACTGTTTTCTGCCCCGCCGAGTGTAGCCCGCGCGGTCATGCTCTTTTGCAGGCGCCGGTCGTTGCGTGGTTCACGCCAATTTACCTGCGGCAGCATGAGGGAAGCGTCGACGCGGTCGCGGTATTTCACGGCGATGTTTACGAGAGAATCCAGCAAAGAATCGGAGAGGAAGTGTGGTTGCAAGCCGAGGTCGATAAGTTTGGAGTGTTTCGCGTTGTAGTAATGCTGCTCGGACTCCACACGAGGATCAGGCAGATGGTCAATCTCCACGTTCATGGAAAGTTTTTTGCCTGCGGCTTCCACCATACGAGCCAGTTCTAATACAGAGAATTGTTCGGTAAATTGGTTATAGACGCGGCACTCGCCTGCTTTTGCGGGATTCTCGCAGGCAATTTCAATGCACCGTACCGTGTCGCGAATATCCAGGAAACCCCGGGTTTGTCCGCCCGAACCGTAAACTGTCAGTGGCTGCCCGATGGCAGCCTGCACGCAAAAGCGGTTCAATACTGTGCCGAATACATCGTCGTAGTCGAAGCGATTGATCAAGGCCTCGTCGAGTTCGACTTCCTCGGTCATGGTGCCATAGACCACACCTTGATTCAGATCTGTGGCGCGAATGCCCCAGATTTTGCAGCAAAACATAATGTTGTGGCTGTCGTGAACTTTGGAGAGGTGGTAAAAGGAGCCGGGTTGCTTCGGATACGGCAGCAAATCCTTGCGGCCATTGTGTTCAATAGTGATGTAGCCTTCCTCGATATCGATGTTGGGCGTGCCATATTCCCCCATGGTGCCCAGCTTAATCAGGTGGCATTGGGGGCGCAGTTCGCGAATGGCGAAGAGCACGTTCATGGTGCCCACGACGTTGTTTACCTGTGTAAAGATGGCGTGCTTGCGGTCGATCATCGAGTAGGGAGCAGAGCGTTGCTCCGCAAAATGCACGATGGCGTCCGGCTCGAAGGCTTTGATCGTGGATTCCAGAAAATCGTAATCGGCAACGTCCCCGACGAACAGCTCGATGGTCTTACCGGTTATTTTTTGCCAGATGCGCAAGCGGTCGGAGAGCGGTCTGATGGGAGTCAGAGTTTGCGCGCCGAGCTCATGATCCCACTGGCGGCGCAAAAAATTGTCGACAATGGCGACGGCATGACCTTTTTGCGACAAATATAAAGCTGTGGCCCACCCACAATATCCGTCTCCACCGAGTACGGCGATTTTCATAGGACTCCTAATACTATTCTCAACGACCGCGCTGGTCGTGTACCGGATTTTTTCAATGCTAGGAAATCAGAGTATGGCATCCAAGGATATAACGTTCAGAAAACTCGGGCCTGATCCGAACACAACTATTATTGCGGTTATTCGTGCGGCCTGTAAACACTTGATATGGAAATCACAAAAAATTGTTACGGGGCGAAAATTGGCGCTTTGTCTGGCAAAGGATGATTGGTCAGCACAATTTTACCCCCGCTGTGCGCGACGGGATTCAATTGCTGCCCGAGTACGTCGCTAATGCGTGGGAGTTGGCCATCTTCGGCGACCAGGTAATAGCGGTCCGCAGCGCGCCACAGCGATTGCATCCGCGCATCGTCGATAAAAATGTCCGGGGCGCCCGGAGCGTAGGAGCCATATTCCAAATTGTTATACCGGCCATTCCAGATTAAAGGGCTACGGTTGGTGTACAACCACACCGACGAAAATTCGTAATAGGGGTACGCGGAGATTAGCTTTCCCGGAGGAGAACGCAGAATCACTTCCGCGAGCGGTCTGGTGGACAAAAAAGGATCAAACGACACCATGGCCAAACGCGCGGCGTGAAAAAACACGACCATCATCAATGCGGTGGCCAGAAAGGCTCGTTGGCCCTTCCACACCAAATTTCCGACCGCGCCGATGAGAAAGGCCACCACAGCTAGAGCCAGTGGACGACGGAGATAGGCGAAGGAACGGAGCGTCAGGTCTTCCATGTGGCCCAGCGAAAGAGTGTAAGCCTCCGGATGGTAACCGAGCGCGACGGAGATGTCCGCCGGGGTGGGAACGTGCCGCACGATAATCAGAATGGCGATGCCTGCCCCAGCCGCACAGGCAACCAACACGCACAGTACTCTGGTGCCCAGCCGGATCCATTTGTCACGTGTTGCCATGGCGGAGCCCAGCAGCAAAGCGAACGCCGGATAGCAGGGCATCGAATAATATTCTTGCGTGGTGGAGAAAGTAAAAAATGTCATTAGAAAGCCGATCCAACATAAGGCGAGCAGCCGGGTTTGGCCGGCGCGATCGACGGGCTTGAAGGACAATTTAAAGATTGCCGGGATGTACACGCTCCAGGGAAAAAGCCAAATCAGATGGAATAGCCAAAAGTAGAGACGCGGAACGGTGTTGTAGTCGCGCGGGTAACGGAGGTTGAGGAAACGCAACACCTGTTCGTTCATGAAGAAAAACCACAAGAAACCGTGATACTCCCCAGGGCCGCTGTGCAATGACAAGGAAAAATACGGTGGATTACGAATCGTGGCCAACACGTGCCACGGCACCGCGATCAACAGCACGATAAGTGTGCCGCTGATGGGGTGAAGACGCCTCCAGGTTTGGCGAACAAACAATTGCCGCGTTACGGCCAAATAAATGAACGCCGTGAATACCGGAAAAACAACGGCTACCAGGCTTTTTAGGAGCAAGCCAAGCCCCAGGTTCGCCGCCAATATCATGGCCCACAACCAGGAATGGGTCTCCTTGGGATCAAGGGCTCGAAGGAACGCCCACATCGCCAACGCAACTGTAAAGGTCAGCATGGCGTCCGGAATCAGGATGCGCGTGAAGAGAAATAATCCGGCGCAAGTGGCTATACACAGGCCGGCGTAAAAACCGGCCCTCTTTCCGAAAGCCCAAATGCCGAACGCGGTGGTAAGCAACGCTAGCGCAATCGCGGAAAGTGCGTAGGGAACGCGCGCGGACCAATCGGAGATTCCCAATAGTTCATAAAAGACGGCGTTGATCCAGTAATGAAGTGGAGGCTTTTCCAGATATATGACGCCGTCCAGGCGCGCCGTCACCCAATCGCCGGAGGTCAACATATTCCTGGCGATTTGCGCTTGCACCGCGTCGACGTCGTCCATCAGGGAGGGAGGTGAGACAATACATCCCAGATAGATTGCCCCCGCGATTAAAAAAACTATTAGATAGAGGAGCCAGTTTCTGCGTAAGCCAATACTTTCTGAGTCGCGCGCGGACTGGTTTGAATCTGCCATTTGTTCATCCACAGAAACAGAATCAGTAAACCCCACAGGTGGTACCCGATATTGGCTTTTCTTTCCAGATGCAGACGAACAAATTTCAGAAGGATCTCGGAGTTAAAAAGTTCAGCATGCTCGGCGGCGCCGGCTTGCAGCGTGTCGACCAAGAGGTCGCGGAGCGGACCGCGCAGCCAATCATGCGCAGGGATGTCGAATCCGATTTTCGCGCGCGTTAGCACGGCGGCCGGCAGCTTGTCGCGCATGAGTTGGCGCAAAATGAATTTCTGCTGCGATCCTCGAATTTTTAGATCAGCCGGCAAAGATGCGGCAAATTCCACGATGCGGTGATCGAGAAAAGGAGGACGCACCTCCAGGGAATGGGCCATGCTCATGCGATCGCTTTTGGTCAGGATATCGTCGGCCAGATAGTATTTTTGATCGAGCCACAGGAACGGGGCCAAAGCGTCTTTGTTGGCGGGCAATCGCGACAATTCTTCGAGGATCTGATGGAGCGAAAGCGGAAGTCGCGCGCGCACGAGGGCGGCTTTTTCAGCATCCGAGAATGTTCCGTTCCAATAGGTGTGCGCGCGCCGGGGATGCAGGAGGCTGCCTTCCAAAAAGCGTTGAAGTTTATATTCAAGGCCGATTTTTTCGTCTGAGACCGGCCACTGGCGAACCGCTGCCAACGCTGCGCGGCGCACAATGGCAGGCACCGCGCGCGCGTGCCGGGCAAGGTGGTTGGCACGATACGTAAGGTATCCGCCAAAAAGTTCGTCCGCTCCTTCTCCGCTGAGGGCCACCGTTGTGCGGGTTTTGCTCAGCTTCGATAAGAACCACACCGGCAATGCGCCGGCATCCGCAGTGGGCTCGTCCGCATAGTAAGCAAATTCTTCTATCGCGCCACGTAGATTAGTCTCTGGCGGCAAATCCATTTCGTGGTGGTCGGTGCCGTAGGAGTTGACCACCTGACGGACATATTTCGTCTCATCGAAGCTGCGCCCGCGGAAGGAGATGGAGAAAGTCTTAAGCTGCGAACTCGAGGCTTGCGCGGCGTAGTGCAAAATTGCGGAAGAATCGATGCCCCCACTCAGCCAAACTCCCAGGGGAACGTCGGAGAGCAAATGCTCGCGAAGCGCGCTTTGCATCAGCCCATCCAGCTCTTCCTTGGCGGAATCGAGCGTCCAGTGTTTCGATGGGCCGAATGGCAAACGCCAGTACGAACCAGAAGCTACTTGCCCGTCGCGCCATTCGAGCCAATAACCCGGCGGAAGTTTTTCGATGCTGTCGACGAGCGTCCACGGGCAGGGCACATAATTCAGCGAGAGGTAACAATCCAGGCCTTCGAGGCTGATGCGTCGCTCGATTTCCGGATGAGCGAAAATCGCTTTCAGCTCCGAGCCGAAGAAAACGTCTTCGCCCTGGCGGCTGATATACAGCGGCTTGATGCCCATGCGGTCGCGCGCCAGAACGATCCGTTTCTGGGATTTATTCCATAGAGCAATCGCGAACATGCCACGCAAGCGGGAAAAGCACTCTTTGTCCCATTCCAGAAAAGCGTGCAGAACGGTTTCGGTGTCGGAATGCGACGTGAATCGATGCCCGCGCTGCTCGAGTTCGCGCCGGAGTTCAAGGTGATTGTAGATTTCTCCGTTGAAGACGATTCCGGTGTCACCATCCTCGGAAAGGATGGGCTGATCCCCTCCGTGCAGGTCGATGATTTTCAGCCGGGTGGCGCCCATGGAAAATAATCGGGATTCAAAGACACCGTTCTGGTCAGGTCCGCGATGAATCAACGTACTTGTGGCGGCTCTAATGCGACCTTGGGGAGGTTCCCAATTTTTACTGGTGAAGCCGGTTATTCCACACAAATTCTGAGGCCTCTCATGGACAACGCACAAATGACTTGGTCGGCCGGCTTGAACCAAATCCTCGTGGTTCGAAGGCGTTTGGCGAACCGGCGATCGTTCCGCCTGTGACGGTAGAGCAGAAGCTCAATAGTGACTCGATTCTATCCGTGGAGGTTGCCTGTGAGCAAATCTCGTACTGCCTGTGATGTGGGGCGATGAGGGTTTTGGGAAGGGTATGGTCAACTGTTTAGCTTACGCTGGGCGATGAGAATCTTGGCGATCGTTATAGTTTGCCCTACATGCCTTTGGGTGTGATCGGCGATGTGCACCAGAAGTCCGGCGATGGTAGTCGGCAGATTCTGCCTGCCGACGGTGCGCGGCTGGTTTAGAGTTTCGGGATTTTCGCCCAGCTTCAGGATTCTGGCGGAACTCTCTGTTAAGGCGGCTGACAACTCGCTGAAGATTTCAGCGTGCGTACCTTGAGAGTGGCCCTCACTGCTTAATGCTTGTAGTTGTTGCTCGTTGAGTTGGCACCCTTCCACATATGCCAGTAAGCGATCTAGGCTGCGCGCCATATGGCGAAGATGAAAGGCGATTGACGGTAGGTTCGAGGGAGTGGCAAGTAATTCTTGTTCGCTCAATTCGCCACACCAGAAGGTTAGGTCTTCCTGGGCGAGTTCGAGAGCGTGGAGCACCGCACGAGGTACAGCAGGAATCTCTGAATGAGTGCCTCGCAACCACGGTTCAGGCTGGGATTTTTGCAGGGGTCACGCTCTCGTTAAATTTTTACTTCTCCATATCCTACAATCTTGAAACAAACATTATCCAACGTGCCATTGGATGTGGGTGAGTCGGCCTGGGCGCGGCTTGCTCTGACAGCGAGGCGTGCGCTAGAGTCTCGATTCGGCTCGAATCGATTTCATGACTACAAAACTCAAGAACAATGCCGCGCCCCGTCAAGCTGAGCATGTCCACGAAAGTGTCCGCGTGCTTATCCCACGTGAGCGCATCAAAAAGCGCATCAAGCAACTGGCGACTCAGATTCGTAAAGATTTTGAGGACCAACCGCTGCACCTCGTAGGAGTATTGAAGGGGGCGGTATTTTTTCTTGCCGACCTGGCGAGGCAAATCCCGGGGGAAGTTTCGTTTGATTTCATTGCGGTATCGAGTTATGGAGATGAAATGCATTCGTCCGGTCAAGTGCGGCTGACCAGAGACCTGGACTCCAGCATTGAGGGGAAAATTGTTATCGTCGTTGAAGATATTCTGGATACCGGAATGACCATGCATTACTTGCTGAGCATTTTTCAGCAGCGCAAGCCTAAGCATTTGCGAGTAGCCGCGCTTTTGGATAAGCCGGAGAGACGAATAACGGCGGTGCAGGCCGACTACGTGGGATTCAGGATTCCCAACGAATTTGTGGTGGGCTATGGGCTCGATTATGCCGAGCGTTACCGCAACCTGCTGGATGTTGGAATATTGACGATTGGGAAAGCGGAGAAGCGGAAGAGGAAAGGCTCCAAAAAGTGAGCGTGCAGCCCACAAACAGCGCAGCTGTGGCCGCCTTGATCGACCACACTTTGTTAAAAGCGGAAGCTACGCGGAACGACATTGATCGCATTTGCAGGGAAGCGCTGCAATATCGATTCGCCTCGGTGTGCGTAAATTCAGTATTTGTGAATCAAGTTTCCGAGGCGCTTTGTAACTCACCAGTCAAAACGTGCGTCGTGGTGGGCTTTCCTCTAGGCGCTAATTTGCCGGTGGTAAAGCTTGACGAAGCGCGCGTGGCACTTGAACAAGGAGCGCAAGAGATCGACGTGGTGATCCACATAGGAGCGCTGAAGGCCGGCGACGATGCGGCCGTACGAAGCGAGATTGAAGGTTTGTCGCGGTTAGTTCACGAACGCCGGGCCATCCTGAAAGTCATCATCGAGACGGCGCTCCTAAGTGAAGAAGAAAAAGTTCGCGCTTGCCGTGCGGCACGTGACGCACGCGCGGATTTCGTCAAAACTTCAACAGGCTTCAGCACCTCGGGAGCCACGATCGGGGATGTGGAGTTGATGCGCCGTGAGGTTGGCCGCGAATTGGGCGTTAAAGCCTCGGGCGGCGTTCGCACATTAGATGACCTGCTGAACATGGTGGACGCGGGGGCTACGCGCATTGGTACCAGCAATGGCGTCAAGATCATGCAGGAAGCGCTGGCTAGGTTTGGAACCGAGTGCGCTGCAACGTAACTCATTGAGAATACACGCCAAGCCGGATGGCGCTTTGCGCCTGCTATAATAATGACACGCAATGAATCCAGGACATGCACGGATTGAAGTGGCTCCCGAAACGACTGATACTCCGCTTCCCGCCGAAGTGTTGGCAACCCTCACCGAAATCGGGGAAGGTGTTAACTCGTCCCTGGACCTTGATGAAGTGCTGGCTCGCACCGCTGCGCTGATCAAGCGTCACATCGATTACGAAATTTTCGGCGTGCTGATGGTGGAGGGCGGCGGCGCTTATCTGAAGCATCGTTTTTCGATCGGCTACCCAAACGAACTTGTTGATAATTTGCGCGTTCCGATTGGGCAGGGAATTACCGGAACGGCAGCGGCCACCGGGCATCCCGTACGTGTCAGCGATACTTCCAAAGACGACCGCTACATCGCGGCCATAGAAAACGTGCGCTCCGAGTTGGCCGTACCACTCATGCTGCAGGGGAAATGCGTTGGTGTGCTCGATGTTCAGAGCCGCCACCTCGATTACTTCACGCCGGATCAGCAAAGTATTTTGACGCTGCTGGCCAGCCGGTTAGCGGTGGCCATTGAAAACGCGCGGCTGTATCAAAAAGAGCGCACCCAAGGGGAAACGCTTTTATTGCTCAATGAGGTCGGCCGCGAAACCAGCTCCATTCTGGATGTAGAGGAATTACTTCGCCGCGCGGCCGAACAGATCAAGCGCGTAATCGACTACCAGATTCTCAGTTTGATGCTGTATGACGAGAAACAAAAAGTTTTTCGGCATCGTATCGATGTGAAACACGGCCAGCACGTGCAAGGCAAGTTGCGCGTGGCGGTAAGCGAAGGAATTGTGGGCGCTGCCGCAACGTTAAAGGCGCCGGTGCGCGTCCCTGATGTTGCCGCTGACCCGCGTTACCTGATGGCCAATCCTGAAACGCGTTCGGAACTGGCGATTCCGATGATTCACAAAGGGCAAGTCATCGGCGTGCTGGATCTAGAAAGCCCGCAACTGAATTATTTTACCGAGGACCACGTTCAAACTCTTTCGATTCTGGCAGCGAATCTTGCGGTGTCGCTGGAAAATGCGCGGTTATACGAAAAACTGGCGCGTGATGAAGCACGGTTGGAACGGGATCTGCAAGCCGCCAAGCGGATTCAGGGCGCGCTGTTGCAGCCGGTTCCAAGCGAAGATTATGGACTTGATATGGCCGCACGGTATCTGTCTGCGCGTGAAGTGTGCGGCGACCTGTATGAATTTTTGCGCTATGGGCCGCAGCAACTTGGCATAGCCCTTGGCGACGTGAGCGGCAAAGGCACCGCTGCGGCGCTCTACGGCGCGGTGGCCATTGGCATCATGCGTAGTTTAGCGCCGCAAAAATTGCAGCCAGCTGACATCCTCAAGCAGATGAATCAAATCATCGGAGAGCGGCGTATCGAAGGGCGCTTCATGACCGCGTGTTTTGCAACCTGGCAAAAGGTTAAACGAAAACTGCGAGTTGCCAACGCCGGGCAATCGCAGCCGCTGCTTTACAAAGATGGCCATTGCGAAAAAATAGAATTAACCGGATTCCCTCTGGGAATCTTTGAAGAAGTGAATTACGACGAATGGAACGGCGTTTTGGAGCCGGGAGAAATACTGGTTTTTCATTCTGACGGCATCGCGGAGAGCACCAATCCCGAAGGGCAATTTTTCGGCACCGAGAAACTACGCAAGCTGATTGAACAGCATCACGAGTTACAAGCCGCTGAGTTGGCCGACTTGATATTGCGCGAAGTCGATTGGTTTACGCAAAATGCTCCGCTGGCGGATGATCGAACGCTGGTTATTGCCAAAGTTCGATGAGCAGGGCCGCACCGCACCCTAATCTGAAAGCAGTAGATCCCACCACATTCAGCCCACATTTTCGCTGGAAGCGAAAAACCGGCCGGATTGCAAATGGTGAAGAGATTTTTTGTGAAGGGGTGTCGCTTGTCGATGCGGCGGCGAAATTTGAAACGCCGGCTTATGTGTATAGCCGCGCAGCCGTAACCGACGCATTTCGCGAACTGGACGGCGGACTGACGGGCGTGCCGCATACGCTGTGCTTCGCGATGAAAGCCAACGGCAATCTTTCCATCCTTGAGCACCTTGCCAAGCTGGGCAGCGGATTCGATATTGTTTCGGGCGGCGAGCTTGAACATCTTCGACGCATCGGGGCGCGCGGCGACCGCATCGTGTATTCAGGCGTCGGCAAGACGCGCGAGGAAATTCGCGATGCGTTGCAGTATCCCGGCGTACGCCGCCGCGAACGTTCGGGCATTCTGCTATTCAATGTGGAATCGGAAGCGGAGTTGGAGGTATTACAGCAAGAAGCCGCGCATCATGTACAACGCGGTGGCACACCTCCTGGCGTATCCGTGCGTGTGAATCCCGACATATTGGCTGGCGGGCATCCACATATCGCGACTGGGCTCCACGGGCACAAGTTTGGTCTCGATTGGGATGAAGCGCTGCGGTTATACCTCGCGAACCGCGGGTCGAAGTGGATTCGCTGGCAGGGCATCAGCGCGCACATCGGATCGCAAATTGTTACGCCACAACCATTCAAGCAGGCGCTGAAAAGAGTGGTCGGCTTCGTTCGCGAATTACGAAAAAATGGAATTGAATTGCGGTATCTGGATTTTGGCGGCGGGTTGGGAATTCGCTATACGAATGAGAAGGTTCCTTCTCGTAGGGCGTATGCGCGGATGATTGCCAAGCTGGTTCGGCCTTTAGGTGTACATCTTTTGCTGGAGCCGGGCCGCACCATCATTGCGCCGGCGGGAGTTTTGTTAACGCGCGTGCTGTATAACAAACCGAATGGCAAAAAGACGTTCGTGATTGTGGATGCAGGCATGAATGATTTGATGCGGCCGTCGCTTTATGGTGCGGTGCATCCGATTACGCGGACTGCGCGCAACCGGTTGGAATCGAGTTCGAGCCGCGAGCGAGTCGATATTGTGGGGCCGGTATGCGAGACCGGCGATTGTTTTGTGCATGATTGGCAGCTGGGACCTGTCGAGACAGGGGACGTACTGGCTATTTGGGCGACCGGGGCTTATGGCATGTCGCTGGCGTCGAATTACAACGGAAGATGCCGCGCGCCGGAAATTTTGATCGATGGAAAAAAAACGCAGTTAATTAGGCGTCGCGAAACGGTTAACGATTTGCTTATTGCTGACATTCTTTCTTGAGAATCGAAACTGGAATCTGATTCGTTTTTAATTAACACCGATCACAGCCAAGAGTGGGTGTGCTACCTCGCCCAGCAAGTAGCATAGGCACTGCGGCCTGTAGGGTTTTGATCTTGCGGGTTACGCCTCTCCCCACTTCAGCTTGTTGCGAAGGATTTCGAAATAGGATTTATTCGGCGTTTGAATCAGCTTTAAACGTTGCTGACCGCGCGAAATTCGCACACGATCGGTGGCTTGCAGCGGAATCCCTTTCTGCCCGTCAAGGGTTAGAAAAACGGATTCGGTGCCGGCCGACAATTTCACTTCAATGATCGAAGTGTCGCCTACCACCAAGGGACGATCGCTGAGCGTGTGCGGGCAAATCGGCGTGATGATGAATGACTCGACAGACGGGTGCACGATGGGCCCGCCCGCGGATAGGGAATAGGCAGTTGAACCTGTCGGCGAGGCAACGATCAAACCGTCGGCGCGATAGCGACACACAAAATCCTTGTCGATGCTCAACTCTAATTCGATCATGCGGGCCAGCGCGCCTTTGTTGATGACCACTTCATTCAGCACCGCTTGCTTGTCGAGAATTTTGTCGCCGCGTTGAAGTTCGGCATGAAGCATGACGCGTTCGCTGATGGTTAAGCTGCCGGCAAGGATATCTTCCAGCGCCGGATAAAGTTCTTCCAGCATGAAACTGGTAAGAAAACCGAGACTTCCCATGTTGATGGGCAAGATGGGAATGCCTCTGGGCGCGGCTACGCGTGTTGCCGCCAACAACGTGCCGTCGCCGCCGAGAACGAGCAAGAGGTCTGACGCTGCTGCAACCTGTTCGCGGCTGCGGCCTTCGGACGGTTCGGCGAGGGAACTTGCGGTTTCCTGATCATAGACAACGTGTATGCCGCGTTCTTCAAGCCATGCCAGTAATGGTGGGACCACTTCGGCAAGATTGGAGCGTCTCGGGCGGGAAATGATGCCAATGTTTCTAAAAGTATGTGCGGGCTGCATTGTGTGAGAGCGATTCTACCTTAGCGAAATTTTGCGTGCGTGCAGAAAATATTCCTGATTGCCTTCTGCGCCCGCTAACTGGCTGGGTTGGACGCCCAGGTACTCCAAGCCTGCAGACGTGGCGGCACGTTTAACGATTGAAATTGCTTTTTCGTGCAGCGCCGCATCGGTGACGATCCCCCCAGGACCTATTTCCTCACGGCGCAGCTCGAATTGCGGCTTCACTAAGATTAAAAAATCGGCGCGTTGTTTGGCTACCGCTGCCGCTGGCGCCAGTACTTTTCCGGCGGATATGAAGGATACGTCTACGGTTACCAGGTCCACGGATTCAGGAATGTCGCGCGAGGTAAGTTCTCTGGCATTGCGTTCTATCCGCGCTACGTGGGGATCCTGACGCAACTTCCACGCAATTTGGTCCACGGTAACGTCGACTGCGTAGACACGGATTGCGCCTTGTTGCAGCAAACAGTCGGTGAATCCGCCCGTCGAAGATCCGACGTCCAGACATATTTTCCCGGCGGGATCGACGTGAAAGTCTCGCAAAGCTCCTTCAAGTTTGAACCCGCCGCGGCTGGCATATTTTTGTTCGCGGCTATTTATTTCAACGAGCGCGTCTTCGGCAATGGGTGTGCCTGAGGTGCTTGCGCGAACTCCGTTTACGAAAACTTCGCCGGCAAGAATCATGGCTTGAGCTTTTTGCGCATTCGAGGCAAGGCCCCGCGCCATCAGCAAGTTATCGAGCCGCGTCCGTGGGATCTTTCTTTTCATGGAGTGGAGCGTTAATAAAAGCGGGTCAGGTGCGGCGGTGCACAAGAAATTCTGCCAGAGCGCGCAATCGCGAGGCGCGCTCGCCAAAAGAGTCCAGTTGTGCAATGGCGTCGTTGGCGAGCTTTGCAGCGATTTCGTGTGATTGAGCAACACCAAACACCGCCGGGTAGGTTGCTTTTTGTTGCGCGATATCTTTGCCCGCAGTCTTACCGAGAGCGGCGGATGATTCTTCCACATCCAGAATGTCGTCGGTCACCTGAAAAGCCCAGCCAATCGTTTCGCCAAACCGACGAAGCCGCGCGACATCGGCGATTCCTGCGCCCGCGCTTATCGCGCCGGTGCTTACCGATGCGCGGATGAGCGCCGCGGTCTTCGAACGATGAATATACTCGAGCGTTTGGGGCTCGACCCGCTTGCCTTCGCTTTCGAGGTCCGCAACTTGCCCGCCGACCATACCGTTCACGGTGCCCGCAGCGCTGCTCACTTCCTGCAGAATCGCGAGGGTGCGTTCAGCGCTTGTCGGACTTTCGCCGATGATTTGAAACGCCAGCGTGAGTAATCCATCGCCGGCTAGGATTGCGGTAGCTTCGCCAAATTTTTTGTGGCAGGTGGGTTTGCCGCGACGCAGATCGTCATTATCCAGCGCGGGCAGATCGTCATGAATTAAGGAATAGGTATGGATGAATTCAATGGCGCAGGCGGCATGCATGGCGGCGGACGCTTCAGGCTTGCCTGACGCGTAAGGCTGGGCACGGGGTTCAAAAATGCGGGCGGCTTCCAGACAAAGAATGGGGCGAATGCGTTTGCCGCCAGCGAAGACGCTGTAGCGCATGGCGGTATGGATTGAGCGCGGCTCAGTTGTTTCGGCGGGAAGTAGGCGATCCAGTGCGGCGTCAACTGCCAGGCGATCCTTTTCAAAAAAATCGGGAAGGTTCATTGCGAACGCACTGAAACAGGCGGGAGGATGCGCAATTTCAAGATTCGCTCTCAGTTTCGGGTTCAAACGGCTCGGGCGCCAACTTGCCGTCGGCTTTTTTCAGCAGAATTTCAACACGCCCTTCGGCTTCTTCCAGTTGTTTCTGGCACTCGCGAGAGAGAGCAACGCCTTCTTCAAAAAGTTGCATGGCATCGTCGAGAGAAAGTTGGGGACTCTCGAGGCGGCGAACTACTTCTTCCAGACGCGCGAGGGAACGCTCAAAATCGGGTTTCTTGGGTGCCTCTGGTTTTTTAGGTAAAGGAGAATTCATGCGTCGGCCTTGTCTTTAGTATTGCAGTAGTGTCGGCGATTAACGCCATCCATGTGCAATGGCCATGAAGACAACATGTGAGCATTCTAAGGCACGCGCGAGAAAGGACACAATCGCTTTATGGTGCGACGACGATTTTTATTTCGGGCCAGCGGCGATCATTGCCGAAAACAAAGTGACACTGTGGCCTTGTTCTCGCCGGTCACGATCCTGGCTTTAAAGTTAAACTGTGTCTACGAGTCGCCTTTTCAGCCCCATCGCTAAAGGGCAATACAATCGGTTTTCCTTCATACCAAAAAGAAAACTGATCGGTGTAGTGCGCGCTTCCCAGTTGCCCGGACTCTCCAGAGGTGATTAACAGTATCGAGTCATCCCAATTGGCGGGATTAGCTACAAAGCGCTCCGAAGGGCCGTGGCGCTTGCTTGCGGCGCGCACGCTGTAACTTGTTCCTGACTGGGGTTTGTCAGTTATGCTCAAGAGCAATTTGAGAATTCCTGTTTGTCCCATGGGATGCAGCATTTGAAGGGAATTGAATCTCTTCCAGGGCCAATCCTTGGGCCGCTGGCTTTTGGTTTGCGCAGCAAGTTTCGAAACTGCCCGATCCGCTGCCCCACTTAACAGTTCATCATAGTTTTTGTACCCGGAGGGAAGCCACTTGGCGGGCCGCTCGGTCAAAATTCGTTGCAGAAAGGCCATGCTGCGCCAGTCGTACAGGTCAGTATCGTTGCCAAGATAAGGCTCAAGAATCATTTCCAGCAGCGACCGCCGCACGGCTTGCAAGAAAGAAACTTCCACCGAATCCGCGGCGGCAATGCCATTCCAGTCTTTTAATTGCTGAATTAAATGCTGGGTCCGTGGGTCCTTGGGCGGCGCGTTCTTGGCGGCTGCGGTTAATTGTTCGGCGAGGAACATGTGCGGATAGCTGTAAGTGTCGTTCTGGACCTTCAGCATGTCTACAGGACGCAGATCATGGCGGCCTTGCAGCAAATCAAAAATTCTGGCCGTGCGATAGGGCTCTTCCCATCGATCGGTCAAGTAAGGTTTGTAATCCGGGCCGGTTACTCGCGCATTGGCAGTGACGATCAAGCCGCTTTCCGGATTGAGAGCCTGCGGCAATTGGTCGAATGGAATGTATCCGGTCCATTCGTAGTCGTCGGTATCACCCGGAACCGGGACTTCACCGTGGCCTTTCTTGCGAATGGGAATCTTCGCGGACATTACGTAACCGATGTTTCCGTCTACATCGGCATACCCGGCATTTTGCGCGGGACCCCACGATTGCTTGATGGCTTTGCGAAACTCGTCCCAATTTTTTGCCGCGCCAAGCCAGTTATAGGAGTTTGAAAGAGCGCCGGGTTCCGTAGCCGTCCAACGCAGGGCGTATCCTTTCTCGCCGTCGCGGCGAACGACCGGGCCATGACGCGTTAACACTACAGCGAAGTGTTCGTCAGCTCGCCCCTTTATGTGGATCACTTCGTCGAGCGTCTGCATTTTTTTCCACTCGCCATTTACGCGGTATTCGTCAGGCGCAGCAGGATTGAAAGTCTCGATGTATAAATCCTGAACGTCGGCACCGTTGTTGGTAAATCCCCAGGCGATGCGATCATTGTGTCCGATGACGACCAGCGGTGCGCCGGGAAGCGCAAAGCCGGCAACATTCCATCCTGGCGCAGTGAGATGAACCTGGTACCAGATCGATGGAATGCCCAACTCCAGATGCGTATCGTTGGCTAACAGCGGTTTTCCAGTGGCGGTGTGCGCGCCGCTGACGACCCAATTGTTGCTGCCGAGTGAGTGACGAATTTCGCGACTTGAACCGGAAAGAAAATCGCGCGCTACAGGCCACAACATCGAATTAATACTCGGCGGGATTTCGTCTTTATTGGCGCCAGCAGGTTTAAGATTTAGCGCTTTGATGACGTCATCGGATTCCATATCGTCATCATCATCGTCATCGTCGCCGCTATGAGCGTGTTGCGAACCGTCTTTCTTGTCGTTCGGATCGCCGACAATAAAGTGGTCCATCGCAGCTTCCGGGGAAAAAAGATCTTTGGCGCGATCCAGCCCGACGCGCTCAACTACTTTGGCGCGATCTGATTCGCGTTCCCACGTATCGGTGAGGGTCTCGTACATATACGCGCCAATGACAAAAGTATCGGCGGGAGTCCACGGTCGCGGCTGGTATTGCAGAAGTGTAAATTCCAGCGGGAGCTGATTTTGATGCTGCTCGATAAATCTGTTTACGCCACGAGCGTAAGCCTCGACGATTACGAGGGATTCACCGCTGGCTGCCGCGGCTTCACGTTCGGCTGTGCGCCCGAAGCCCAGGGTGCGAAACTTTTTGTCGACTGATAGAACTGCGGGGCCGAATATTTCGGAGAGTTGCCCGCGACCGATGCGGCGCAGTAGGTCCATCTGCCAAAGGCGATCCTGCGCCATGACGTAGCCTTGGGCCTCGACCATATCTTCGGCGGAGCCTGCGCGGATGTGCGGGACGCCCCAACGGTCGCGTTCGACGGAGACGTCGCTGTGCAATCCATTTACAACGATAGTTCCGTCGACCTGTGGCAGCGGGCGATAGACCAACCACCAGATTCCAGCAGCCGCGACAATCACGAAAATTAAAAATATCGAAAGTAAAGCGCGTCGAACGCTATGCAAGTTGTTCCTTTGTCGCCAGGCGATGCCAATCGAGTGTAAAAGACGGCGTATCCTCAGGCAACGGCCAGCGACTGGCATTTGTCTGCTGCTACAATGCGGCAGGGGACGGTTTGTCTATGTTTGTGCTGCGCTTGGTTGGTGTGTTGGCGCTGATTGTCTTGAATGGATTTTTTGCTGCCGCGGAGTTTTCTCTCGTGGCGGTGAGAATATCCCGAGTGCGGCAATTGGTCGCCAAGGGCAATCTGCGGGCGCGCGTGGTGGAGAGTTTGGTGGGCGACCTGCGCCGCGTGGTTTCCGGCGTGCAGCTGGGGATTACCCTTTCCAGTTTAGCCATTGGCGCTCTTGGCGAATCCAGCCTGGCGAAATTATTTCAGCAAATCTGGCCAGGCACTCTAGGCACGCACTCCGCTCTAATTGCGCACGCTGTTGCACTGACGGTGGCGTTTGCGCTGCTCAGTGCGCTGCACGTGGTGATCGGGGAACTTGTTCCCAAGACCATCAGCCTGGCCCGCGCCGAACGCGTGGCGCTGTTAATTGCGTTGCCGTTTCATTGGTTTCTGCAAACTTTTCGGTGGGCGATTTATCTTTTGGAGGTCACCTCCAACGCGATTATCAAAGCGCTGGGTGTGACGGCGGCGCCCGGGCACGGCGTCGCGCATTCCACGGAGGAGTTGCAAATTCAGATTCAGCAGGCGCGGGAGCGGGGCCTGCTAGCCGTGGGCGAAGAAAAATTTATTGTCAGCGCCATTGAGTTGACGCAAGTGCAGGTGCGAGAAATTATGGTGCCGCGGCCGGACATGCACACTCTTCCGGTGGAGGCTTCGCTGGATGAGGTGATGCGGGCATTCGCCACGACACAACGCTCGAGAATTCCGGTTTATCGTGGATCGGAAGATCACATTCTGGGCTTCGTGCACATTAAGGATATGTTGTGGGTGTTGCTCGATCGCGAGCGTCGCGCCGCGGAAAATTTACCGCCGCCGGCATTCGATTTGCGGCGCGTGCTGCGCGAAGTATTGATCGTGCCGGAGACCAAGCCCGCCAGCGAACTGCTTCCAGAGCTTCGTGCGCGCCATGTGGGCATGGCCATGGTCGTAGATGAATTCGGAAGCATTCTTGGATTGGTGACGCTGGAAGATATTCTCGAGCAAGTGGTGGGCGAAATTCATGACGAATTTGACGTGGTCGAGCAGCCGCTGACGTTGGCGGATGGCGCGGTTATTTTCGATGCGGCGTTGAACGTGCGCGATTTGGACACGCAGTACAACATTTCGCTGCCGGAAGACCCGGCTTATGCCACGGTAGGAGGATTCGTTCTCGCGCAATTGGGATTTATTCCCAAAGGTGGTGAGACGTTCGAATACGGCGGCTGGCGTTTTACGGTTGCGGAAATGGATGGCAAGCGTGTGGCACGAGTCAAGATCCAACGTATCCATCCTCCAGCTGAACCAGCCAAGGCCAGCGACACGCCGGCTGCGACAGTTCGTCCAAAAAAGGAAACACGAATTGCCCATACCGATTCTTGAATTCGCACCGGCACTGGATCATTAAATTCAAAAAATGCTGCGATATTTTCTCCAACGGTTTCTAATGACGTTGCCGGCACTATGGCTGGTGCTGACGCTGGTCTTCCTGATGATTCATATTGTCCCCGGCGACCCGGTGGAGCAGATGCTGGGTGAAGGTGCGGCTCCAGGGGAGCTCACGCAACTACGCCATTCTTTGGGACTCGATTTGTCGCTTCCGGTGCAATACGGGCATTACCTTTCGCAACTTGCGCGCGGCGATCTGGGACATTCACTGAAATTTCAAGCGCCGGTGCGACGGATTATTTTTGAGCGTTATCCTGCGACGTTGCAGCTAGCATTCCTGGCGCTTCTGGTTTGCGCGGCGATTGCCGTGCCTGCGGGTGTACTCGCGGCTCATCGTCGCGGGACCGGCGCGGACCGCGCTGTGGGTGTGTTTACGCTGTTCGGCCTGGCGATTCCTAATTTTGCTTTGGGGCCGTTACTGATTTTGCTTTTTTCCATCGAGTTGGGACTTCTGCCGGTGTCCGGACGAGGTGGCCCGGCATACTACATTCTTCCCGCTGCAACTTTAGGGGCTGCGTTGGCGGCGATTCTCACACGGATGGTGCGCGGGTCGATGCTGGAAGAATTGTCCAGCGATTACGTTCGAACCGCACGGGCCAAGGGTCTGTCCACCGGCGGCGTTTTGTTTCGTCACGCATTTCGCAACGCGCTTATTCCGATTATTACTATTCTTGGATTGCAGTTCGGTACTTTGCTGGCGGGGACGATTGTTACGGAAACGATTTTCTCGTGGCCGGGAATTGGCCGCCTGACGGTGCAGGCGATTTCCTCGCGAGATTATCCTTTGTTACAGGGATGCATCCTGGTCATCGCGGTCTCTTACGTGGTGGTCAATTTGCTGACGGACTTGCTGTACACGCTGATTGATCCTCGGGTGCGGCTCTCTTGAGCTTCGCGGGATCGCTGCGGCAATTTCTGCGTCAAAGCATCCTGGCCCGCGCGGGATTTATTGCCGCGGTTATGCTAATCCTTGCAGCTTTGCTGGCTCCGTGGATTGTTCCTGCTGATCCGACCGCTCAGAATATCCCGATTCGGCTTTCGGCTCCGTCGCACGCGCACTGGATGGGAACGGATGAACTTGGGCGCGACATTCTTTCGCGTACGGTTTTTGGGGCGCGCGTTTCTCTGCTGGTGGCGATTTCCGTAGTGTGCGGATGCGGCTCCATCGGACTGATTATCGGGATGCTGGCCGGTTATTCGGGCGGGTGGTTCGATCGTTTCGTGAACCTGCTGCTGATCAATGCGTTTCTTTCTTTTCCGGGAATACTGCTGGCCATCGCGTTTGCGGCTTTTCTTGGCCCCGGGATTGGCAAAGTGATTCTCGCGTTGATTATCACGGGATGGGCTGGATACGCGCGGCTGGCTCGCGCACAAGTTTTGAAAGCGAAAGAACTGGAATTTGTGCTTGCGGCGCGTTCGCTTGGCGCTTCTCACCGGCGGATTCTGGCGCGTCATCTTTTGCCGAATATTTTGCAACCAATTTTGATTCAGGCGACCATCGGCATGGCTGGGGCAATTCTTGCGGAGTCCACGTTAAGTTTTCTAGGACTAGGCGTGCTCGCGCCGCTGCCGAGTTGGGGATCGATGCTCAATGATGCGCGCGGCCACTTATTTGACGCCCCGCATATGGTGATATTTCCGGCACTGGCGGTGATGACCGCGGTGCTGGCTTTTAATTTGTTAGGGGATGCGTGGCGGGACTGGCTGGATCCTCGTACCCGTTCGCAAATGGCTGCGCTGGAGAGTTCGCGCTGATTTTATTTTTGCAGAAATTATTGCAACACCAGTGGTTCCGATTGAAATAGCGAGTTGGCGAGAACTAACTCTTGGGAAGAAGCAAGGTAGCGCCGCGAGCGATTGCTAATTTTCGCGCGGCGTTCGCTTTGTTGATGCCGATTTCCAGATAACCGCTCGATCCCACGTAGGCAATGGGCTCATCCGCCGCGCCATCTGCGAAGGTATCCACCAGGCGCGAAATGGCGTGTGTGCCGATCTTTAAATTCAGGCCACCGCCATTTTTTGCGGATTCGGGCAAGTCTTCCGCGCGAAAATTTGTCATCACATTGCCAAATGAGTCGATGCGCAGCACCACACCTTGCGATCCGCCGTCCACTGCTTTGGCGCGGGGAAGCGTGAATCGCTGAAAGTCTTGAATTTCTTCACCCATGGCCGCGGTTTGCCAACCTTTGGATAACCACGCCGCCACCGGCGCAAAAATGTCCCGGCCATGAAATGTCTTGCTGATGGGTTGTAAAAAATAATGTTCGGCAGTCACGTGGCGAACCGTCAGGTGGTCTTGTTCCCGTTCGTAAACGAGGGACAGAACGCCATTATCGGGCGCTACAAAATACTGATTTTGCGCCGTGACCAGCAGCGGGCGCCGAGTCGTACCTACTCCGGGATCTACGACCACGATGTGAATTGTTCTTGCAGGAAAGTAGGAGTAGGCCGCGCCAATGGTGAGCGCTCCGTCAAGCAGGTCAAACGGATTCACGTTGTGAGTGATGTCGATGATGGTGAGTTCGGGATTAATTTTAAGAAGAACACCTTTGAGTGTGCCGACCAGATGGTCGTTGGTGCCGTAGTCGGTGGTCAGCGTAATGATTGGATTAGCCACTGCTTCTCTCGCTTGATCTGTAGGCTCGGTGATTTATTGGCTCACTAAAACTAATGGGCAGTGAGCGTGCATCCGTTATTGACGCTATCGAAGTGCGGGGTTGGCGTCAAGAAATCAGGCGTGAACTGCTGTGCAAGCTGCAACAGAAGGTTCAGCGCATTAGCTGGCGTGTCGGGCCGTATCGGCAATTTTATTGCGCTGGTTATTTCAGATTCGGGTCCACGATTCCGATTTTGTCCACGCCGCTGCATGCCAGATATAGACGGCCGTCGGGCGTAGCTGCCATGTTTCGCACCACTCCACCGCCAGACGGAATCGTGGCGCGGGCGAATTTCTCGGATGATGGATCGAATTTAATTATGGTGTTGGGTTTGACGCCGGACTCGCTGTACCAAACGCCACCGTCCTTGGTGATGGCGATTCCGTACGGGCCCGAATCGGATCCTCCGGGCGAAAGCCACATCTTGACCGCGCCAGTGGCTGGATTAGCCGACCAAGGTCGCCGCTCTTGTAGTCGGTGAAATAAACCTGGTCATCGGAGGCGATGGCCAGCCTGCGCAGGCGAGCAGTTTCGGGCAGGTTAAACTCCGCGATCGCCATCGTTGTAGGGTCGATTTTGGCCATTTTGTCGGCGCCCAATTCGCAGAAGAACGGCACACCTTGGCTGTTAATGGCGATTCCATAGGGCAATGCGTTTTCGGTGGGCACATTCTTCAACTCTATTTTCCCGGTCTTGGGATCGAGGCGCCCGACCATGTTTCCGCCCTGCACGGTAAACCATAGAGTGCCACGGCTATCGGAAACCGGAGTGTGCGGATCATCTGCTTTGTCGACTGGCATTTTGTATTGCGTGACGTGGCCCGTTTGCGGATCGAGCTTTCCTATATATCCGCCAAAGTTCGCGGTGAACCAGATGTTGCCGTCGGCATCGGCAACCAATCCGTGGGGACCGGCGTTCCCGCCGGTCAACGGATATTCTTTAAAATTTTGTGACGCGGGGTCGAAGCGGCCAATTTTGTTGGCCATTTGCTCCGTGAACCACAGCTCACCATTCTTGCCAACCGCGGGGTCGTGCGGATGCGCGCCCTTGGTGGGCACATCCCACTCGCGGATACTTACTTTTAAATCGCTAACGATCGTAGCGGCAGCCGCTCCCCACCATGTCAATGCCAGCGCAACGATCAAGATTGTGACTACGGCTACGATGCTTCCAATTTTTCTGCCGCTCATGGCAACCTCCAGCGCCGCGATAAATCGCGGCCCATAACCGCGATTCTCGCGCAATTTTTAGGTGGTGAAAAGTTAGTCGATTCCCAGGCGGCGCTGCATCTGTTCCAGGGTGACATTTTTGGTCTCAGGATAGAAGAACAGCACTACAAAAAATTGCAACACCATCATGGCGGCGAAAAACATAAATGGATAAGCGCCTGAGGACTTGGCCACCTGCGGAAAGGTGTAAGCAATGATGGCGTTCATGATCCAGTGGGAGGAGCTGCCCAGCGCCTGGCCCTTCGAGCGCACGCGGTTGGGAAACACCTCGCCGATATACACCCAGATAACCGCGCCCTGGGAGATAGCAAAAAACGCGATGTAGGTGACCAACAGCCAGAGCAAATAATTCTGGTGGGTGTGAGTATAAAATATTTCAGCTACACCCGCGAGGCACAGCGCTGTGCCTACCGACCCGATGAGCAGCAGCGTCTTACGCCCCAATTTATCGATCAAAGTCATGCCGAAAAGCGTGGCTACAAGATTCATCGCACCGATGGCCACGGCTTGCAGGTCGCCGGAAATCTTGCTGTATCCGGCCGCGGCAAAAATGTCATTCAGGTAATACAGGATGGCGTTGATGCCGGAAAGCTGGTTGAACATTCCTATGGTGATGGCCAGGAAAATCGGCAGGCGGTATTTACGGACGAAAAGTGGCTCCGAGGTTTGCTCCCGCTCGAGATGCACGGAGGCAACAATTTCTCGCAACTCATTTTCGGGATCTTCGGCGCCCATCGAGAGAAGAACGGCGCGAGCCTCATCAACGCGCTTCTGAGTCACCAGCCAGCGGGAACTGGGCGGAATCCCGAACAGCATCACCAAGAAAAGTATTGCGGGCACCGCGGCTACGCCGAATTGCCAACGCCATTCGTTAAGGCCTAAGCCGAGCCGGCCAATTACATAATTGGAAAAATAAGCCAGTAAAATTCCGAGCACGATATTGATCTGAAACAATCCCACCAGCCGGCCGCGCAACCTTGCGGGCGCTAATTCGGCTATGTAAACGGGGCCCAGAACAGAAGATCCGCCGATTCCCAAACCGCCGATAAAGCGCGCGATGAGCAGCATTGGCCAATTCACCGCCAAAGCGCATCCGAGCGCAGACAGCACGTAAAAGATAGCCAGTACCCGCAGCGTTTCTCGTGCGCCCCAGCGCTGCCCGGGGATTCCCGCGGACATGGCGCCGATGATGGTGCCGACCAAAGCCATGGCTACGGTGAGGCCGAGTTGCCGCGGGGTGAGGCCAAACCGGAGCGTCAAAGAATGCGTGGTGCCCGCGATGACGGCGGTGTCGAATCCAAATAAGAGGCCGCCCAAGGCGCCAACGGCGGTCGCTTTCAACAACGTAGAATTTAATTTCATTGACCTGCCTGCTTGTGGGGTATTTGACGCGCCGTTAAAGCTATCATCAAACGGAGAAATTTTTTATTGCTTAAAACGTCTCGAGCGGCGCTTCTAAATCGAAGTTTTACTTTGAGCTGGAAACGTCGCGATGCTTTTTGCGCCGTCACGGCGTGGGGAGCTAGTCAAACCAGCGTAATGCTGGCATCAAATAAAAATGCGTCAGCAATCGCTATTTGCCGTTCGGGAAATTCCTTAAGGGCTGCTGTTTAAACCAGACTTTCTGACCGTTCAGGAAGAACGCGACTTGCTAGCTTTGCTGCAGACATTGCCGTTTTATGAATTCAAACTTCACGGTGTCGCGGCCAAACGACGAGTTTTGCATTTTGGTTTGCGATACGCGCTTGATAGTCGCGTGTTGAGCACAGCGCCAGAAATCCCGAGTGAACTTGAACCTATTCGGCATCGGGCAGCGGCCTTTGCGAGTATAGTTCCCGACGAATTCTCACAGATCTTAATAAACGAATACCGCCCTGTTGCTGGCATCGGCTGGCATCACGACTCTCCCGCTTTTGGAATCATCGCGGGGATATCACTTGGGGCGACCTGCACGATGCGTTTTCAACATGGCAGCGGTGAGGAGCGCAAAACGGCTGAACTGGAGCTACCCTCGCGGTCTATTTATTTGTTAACGGGAGATGCCCGCAATCTGTGGCAGCATCGCATCGCGCCAACCCGGGAATTGCGCTACTCCATCACCTTCAGAACGCTTAGAAAACAATCCAGTGATAACTAACGATTTTGCGGGACCGCATGCTAGCCCGCGCCGGTAACGCGTGATGGCTAGCAAGTCGGGTGCGGTTACACAATAGAAATCACGCGGTGCGAAGCTGCGCATGACGGAACTTGGTGGTGGCGAAAACCGTGATGGCTACGAACAGCAGCAGTACAACCAGCTGCGTAATCTTGAAAGCCGGCTCGGTCTGCGTCGAGGCAAGCGCTTTCAATGCCGGGACGCGGCGGGAAAGTTGCACCACCAAAACGAACACGTTGAGATACAGAGCAATCATGGAGCTGATCCCCAGCCGCCTTCCAGCTGGCGACGGTAGAGTGCGAAGAGCGCCAGCCCCAGAACCACGAGCGAAATGGCGCCGACCACGTGCGATGGTTGAAAGCCGTGGTACGGAAACATGTAACCAGTGACGCTGGTGAGCACGGTGGTCCACAGAAAAACAGATGTCCAACCGTCGGGCTGTTTGGCGTTGATTAAGGCATAGGCAACAACGAAGCCCGAGAAAATTCCTACCAGACTGATCACCACGTGAGCAAAAGTAAAAATCGAGAGGATCATAGTCATTTTTCCTTTCAAAACTTTGCGATTCGTATTACTCGCGTGGCAAAAAAAAAACACGTCGTGCTTTTCCCGGCGTGAAATTCTGGCTAGAAGGAACGGGCTGCACAGGCTCTGTGCCCGACCAGCGCAACCCGTCCGAAAGGATGTCAGGATGCCGCGGCTGTCGCAGCGCCCTTGAAGAAGGCCAGCAAATCAGCATTGATTTGTTCCGCGTTGGTGGCGGGCATGCCGTGCGGAAGGCCGTGATAGACCTTAAGGGTCGATTTCTTCAGGAGCTTTGCGGCCAAAGGACCGGCAGCCGCGATGGGAACAATCTGATCATCATCGCTGTGCATCACCAGCACCGGGATATCGATCTTCTTTAGGTCTTCGGTCAAATCGGTCTCTGAGAAAACCTTGATGCAGTCGTAGTGAGCTTTAACGCCGCCCAACATTCCTTGCAACCACCAATGCTCCCGGATGCCTTCAGAAATTTTTGCTCCAGGGCGATTGTAGCCGTAAAAGGGCAAGGTGATGTCTTTGTAGAACTGCTGGCGGTTGGCCGCGAGTGCCGCACGGAGCTCATCAAACACCGACAGAGGTGTGCCGGTAGGGTTCTTTTCGGTCTTCAACATGAGCGGTGGGATGGCGCTGATGAGGGCGGCCTTGGCAACGCGTCCGGTGCCGTGACGACCCAAATAGCGCGCCACCTCACCCCCTCCGGTGGAATGTCCGACCATGATGGCGTCCTCGAGGTCGAGGGCCTTAAATAGCTCCGCGAGGTCGTCCGCATAAGTATCCATGTCGTTGCCATCCCACGTCTGAGTCGAACGGCCATGACCCCGGCGGTCATGCGCGATTACGCGATAGCCGCGCTGGCCAAAAAATAACATCTGTCCGTCCCAATCGTCGGCGGATAGCGGCCAACCGTGGCTGAAAACGATGGGTTGTCCTTTGCCCCAGTCTTTGTAATAAATTTGCGTACCGTCTTTTGTTGTAATGGTTGCCATGCGATTCTCCTTCACAAGAAATTTGGAGTTACGAGTTTTACCGTTGATCCGAACTAGCTGGGAATATCGACGTTTTCTGGTCGCACTCTGTCGCAAGGAGTGCCACAAAACATCACCAAATCGGATGCTCTTTCCGTAACTCCGACGGGTACCTTAGCAGGTACCACCATCGCGGTATACGACGCATTCGGGTGGCTCCTGTCTGCAACATCACTAGGCTCCATTTGTCCCGACCGCCGCCTCAACCGGGCGGACCACTGTTCTTTCCAGGCAGACCTTGCGGCAAAGGACGAGCAAAATGCCATAGCCGCAACTATGATATTGGCGACGATCATCGGGGTCGCGTCGATGTTCAGGCCGTAAATAATCCACAGGCACGCAGCAGCGCCCTGAATTTTTCTCAACCTGGCTTCCTGCCGGGAGAAATAAGAACCGGCAGAGACCGCCGTCGCCACCCACCCCAGTAAGCTAGACATTGGAGTTCTCCAGATCTTCACACCATTTACAGAATTGGCTGCTAGAGCCATTCAAGCTGCATTTCCGTAACTCCAGGAGCCGCGATCGTTGGTTCGAGTTGTCGCGTGTACGGGTTTTCTGATGGGCGCGATCAGCGAGTGCTTTCCACGATTGCGCAGGTGCCGGCGGGCGCGGAACACCCGGGACTTGAACGTGTTGGCGGTAATACCAAGCTGCTTGGCGCCGGCCTCGGCAGAGACGTCGTCGTACAGCTTCATTTTGAAGGCTGCGCTGATCAGCGGGCTTGCGGTGTGCAACAGATCGTCGACCATTTGAAGAGTCTCTGCTTCAGCGCAAAGCGCTTCGGGATCCGGTCGCGAGGTACGTACGCGCTCCATCCACGGGGTCCCTTCCTGCGGGTCGGATTCGGGGGGAGCTACCAGCAGCGAGGATTTGCGTTTCCGCAGCAGCGTCAGAGCGGCATTCACGACGATGCGGGTAAGCCACGTTGCCATGGCCGAGCGCCCTTCGAATCCAGGGAAGTTACGGTGAGCGGAAGTGAAAGCTTCCTGCACCGCGTCTTCCGCGTCCTCCCTGTTGCGCAAGATGGAATAGGTTAGCGCCAGGAATCTGGGACGCAGATCCAGGTACATTCGCTCGAGCAGAATTTCACTATTTATCTCCGGCCGGTTTTGGGGGACGTCTTGCGGCATCAAGGTCATGGCGGTTAGTTCCTCGTTTAACGTCCAGTAGATTTACGACGAAGGTTGCGCACACCGGGCGACGGATGAAGATTTAGTTCCACCATCGGCGTGGATCGCTTCGCCGTGACCACACCTTGCGCTAACGCAAAAGAAACGACATCACCACTTCGAATGTTTTTTGGTTACCACCATCAGGCTGCCGGGATATACCACCATCGGACTACGCGGGGGTCGCCGCTGTGCGGGCGCCGGCGAGTCAGCAGGGAAGGGTCTCGTATCAATTTCGATGATTTTACGAGGCGCTAGGGGAGGTCAACTTTTGGATCGCGGGGCACGGGAGGAATGACAATTTCGCGACGGCCAAAAAGGCGGGCGTCTAAAGCGAAGGCACCCGGTCCCAGCAGGGCAATCGAGACCGCCATCACCACCATTTCAAGCGAAACCAGCGTGCCATCGAACAAAGTGGATTGCGCCAATATTTTTTATTTGGACGAACGGATCAGACTTTGTGCTGCGCTGAAGTCGCAAAAATTACTCGGCGTTAGGTTCCCTCAAAAAAATGTTTTAATAGCCCGCTCCGATGAGCTCCAATTGGGTCTGCATTAGCGAATCAATTCGAACGCGGGATTCAAATCTCACGAGTATCCTGGTACCCTCACGGCTGACCAATAGCCATAAACCATGCGCACATCCCGTCTTTTCAGAGGGGTTGAATGCGGTGGTGATATCAGCCGTACCAGGGGCGGCGAGGTCCTCCAGTTTCATCTGTAGCAGCTCGTCGCGACTATAACCAACCAGCCTACAAAACCCATCTGACACTTCCAAACAGCTGTTGTCTTTCCCGGTTAAGATCGTGCATGTAGGGGAGATCGTTCTCAATTCGGACGAAGGGTCCTGTTCCTGAATCGCGTTCGTCATGGAAGCGGGGTATGCGTCTTTACAAGTAAGCTCAACAGCAAGTGGGGGCGTGTAGCGAGGATTTCTACTGGGCATAGACCAGAGGCACCTAACAGGATCAAACGCCTTTCTCGATGGAAAGTACATAGTAAGGATTATTAAAATTACCAAATGTTGTAAATACCGCGGAGCGCCAGCACGGATGCTTGAGCCACGCACCAAAACACTGCCACAACGCGGCGCGAGGGCTAGCGCAGTTCGCAGGGAAGAGCGTAAATTGCGCGACAAATGCTCGCGGGAGCCACGACTGACAAAAAGCTAAATGTGTGATAAACCGCAAGCCAAGTTAACGGCCCCGTAACTTTCCCCACGGTAAATCGCTGTAGTTGCAAGCCGTGTTCAGCTGGACTGGGTGAAGCGTGTGAAGAAAGTTCATGCAGGTGTGTTTGTATTCGTGTTGATGCTTCTGGTGTTTCTGAACGGGTGTGGTGGCGGGGGATACTCGGCGCCTCCGGTGCAGCAGCCTCAGCAGCCTCAGGTTCTTCCTCTCACCATTCAATTCTGGAGTCCCCCACCTGGCGCCGTCTCAATATCGTACGGATCGAATGGAAATGGCTTCGCGTTGCTGGCCTCTGGTGGCACTGGACCATACACGTGGACTTGGGCAGCCGCAGCTGGTTCCACGCTGCCTGGCGGTTTAAATCTGTCCAATGGAATTATCTCGGGTACGCCGACAGCGGCGGGTTCTTTCAATGTAGTCGTGACGGTTTCCGATTCGCCGTCGCCAACGGCACATACAGCACGTTAATCCCGGGGGCAGACTCGAACCCGGAGCCGCAGCCCAATTCCACGAAAGATTTGCGCCGCCCCCACCGGCACTCAGTTGAAAGAACGTCACCGTTAGCGGCCCGCGCGGGCTCTGCACGTATACGTGGCGCTTGCCTGCTGCGGAGGCACTACATCTTCGGAGGCCGTGATAACCACCCGATAATTTCCAGGGAAGGCTGGTACACCCGCTATGGCACCGTTGACAATGACCCCACGGCCAAACGGAATACCAGCGCCGAAGCTTACCCGACAACTGTCGGCTGCAGAATTGTTCAATCCGGTTGCAAACACGATTAGTCCCACAGCCAATTTGAGCGCTGCGCGTTCCGTACACACTTCTACGTTATTGAGTACGGGACAGGTTCTGGTGACTGGCGGGCTAGATGCAAACTCCAATGCTCTAGCTAGCGACGGCAGAACTTTATCATTAGGATTATTTCAGGCCTACGATCCGCTAGGAGACGAAGCTAGCTCGCGCTACGTTGATGTTGAGTGTCAACGTCCCTTCGCAGTACGCGAACACCCGTGGCACTCCCCACATGTGCTTCGGTGGTCATGTCCAGGAACATTCCATGTTCGACAACGCCGACAGTGTCGTGCAACTGGGACGCTTTCGATTGGATGGAGATGCCTTCTTCAAACGAGCAATCCAGAATGTAGTGGCCGCCATCGGTCACAAATGGCGCGCCGCCAGCTTCCGAACGCAACACTGGTTTCCAACCAAGTTTCCCGAGCCGCTGTGCCGTCGACTGCCATCCGAACGAAACGATTTCGACCGGGACTTCACCATGTGAGCCAAGCTTCTTTACAATTTTGCTTTCATCTACAATGATGATCAGCCGCCGGCTGGAACTAGCCACGATTTTTTCACGCAGCAGCGCGCCGCCGCGGCCCTTGATCAGATCCAGCGAACCGAGTTCCACCTCGTCAGCCCCATCAATGGTCAGGTCCAGCTCAGGGTAATCTTCGAGTGTCGCCAAGCGTATGCCCAACGCGCGCGCGATTTCCTCGGATTTACGAGAAGTGGCCACCCCTATGACTTGGAGACCGGTTTTCACTTTTTCGCCGATGATGCGGATCGCAACCTCTGCTGTCGATCCAGAGCCTAGGCCGATGACCATGCCGTCTTTTACGAGTTGAGCTGCAGATTCCGCCGCGATTTGCTTTTCGTTCATTGCTCACCAGACTCCTGCGTAGAGAAACAGCAAGTTAATATTCTAATTAGAACAATTAAAAATAATCATCCGTGCGTGAGCGATACCCGACGGTGCGGTCTGGTCGTTCTACTTTCTGGTTACTCGTACTGCGCCAGTCTCGGTATTTTAACCACCAGGTCAAATCCCCATATAGACGTAGAGCGCATATGCTCTATGTGGTAGCGGAAAGACTACTCCATTGGGTTTGTTTCAAAAAGAGACTCACTCCATCATGGCGCAGCAAATCTGAGACCAATCAAAGTGCAACCAATGCCGTTAACGGCAGTGACACATTTTGGCGCGCGTAGGATCCTCGGGGCCGTTTATATCCGCGGGGCGAATGTATATAAAAACAACCTGCGTGAATCTAACTGAGACGTGACTTTCGCTTGGCACGTCAGACATCGCGGGTTTGAATCCGGATGTCGCGGCGAGCGAGCTTTCTGCGGTAGCTACAAGCCTCAACGAGAGTTGGGTTTTATTCCGATTGATTGAGGCTGCGGCTCCCTTAAAGACTCGAAGCCTGGCAAAAATTTTCGCACCCTTGGGGAGGTTTACAGATTTATGAACGCGCGGCCAGCAAGTGTTGCAGCTATACCGGTTGGCAAGATACTGACGTCGGCTAGCACTGTCATAGTGCTGCTCCTCGGCACCGCATTGCTCGCGGGATGCGGCGGCAAGAAGACCTCGGCCTCCGGTCCACCGCCACCGATGCCCGTCACAGTCGTTAAGGTGCAGCCGACGGATGTGTCGCTGACCGGCGAGTGGGTTGGAACGCTGGACGGTTACGTGAACGCGCAGATTCAGCCTCAGGCCAGTGGATATTTGATCAAGCAGAATTACAAGGAAGGCGCGCAAGTCACCAAGGGCCAGGTGCTGTTCGAAATCGATCCGCGTCCATTTCAAGCTGCGCTCGATCAGGCCAAGGGCCAGCTTGCACAGGCCAAGGGACAGGTGCAGCAGGCGCAAGCGCAATTGCGGCTCGCCGAGATCAACGTGAATCGCAACACGCCGCTGGCGGAAGCGCGTGCTATCGCGCAAAGCCAACTTGATAACGATACGCAACAAAAAGCGCAGAGCGAAGCCGCCGTGCAATCCGCTCGAGCTTCTGAGGCTGCTGCGGAAGCCGCGGTCGCGAACGCGGAGTTGAATCTTGGCTTTACTCACGTTCGATCGCTCATCACCGGTATTGCCGGACAGGCGACCGTGCAGGTCGGCAATCTCGTGAGCACTCAATCGGTGCTGACCTCGGTCTCGCAGCTTGACCCCATCAAGGCGTATTTTTCGATCAGCGACAGCGAGTATCTTGCGTTAACTGAGCGAGCGAAACACAAAGGCGGAGATTTGCTGGAGAACGCTTCGGCGATTCCGCTGACCCTCACTCTTTCGAATGGCGAGAACTTCCCGCAGAAGGGGCGCATCGCTTTCGTCGACCGCCAGATGAACGCGCAAACCGGCGCGATTCGCATTGCTGCCGCATTTCCCAATCCTCGAAACCTTCTGCGTCCCGGCCAGTTCGGCCGTATCAAGGCAGAAACGGAAGTTCGCCACGACGCTCTGCTGATACCACAAGTAGCCGTTCAGGAGTTTCAGGGGCTGCAGCAAGTTTATGTGGCTGGGGCGGACGGTAAAGCTCACGTTGAGACCGTGACGCTCGGTCCGCAGATCGGCACGAACTGGGTCGTCAATTCGGGTGTCTCCCCGGGCGCGCTGGTGATCGTCGACAACCTTCAGAAGCTCCGCGAAGGAGCTTCCATCAATGCGCATGAGCAACCTAATGTTGCCGCCGCTGCGACGATCAACGCGGCGGGAAGGTAATCCATGTCGAAGTTTTTTATTAACCGGCCGATTGTGGCGATCGTCATCGCCATCGTCACGGTCATTCTCGGAGTCGTCTCGCTCCTATCGCTACCTACTTCACAGTTTCCGAATATCGTTCCGCCGGAAATTTTGGTCACCGCCACTTATCCCGGTGCTGACGCCAAGACCCTCACGCAAGCGGTTGCCACGCCCATCGAGCAGCAGATGAACGGCGTCGACAATATGATTTACATGAACTCCGTCAGCGCCAACAACGGAGTAGTGCAACTCTTCGTGGACTTCGACATCAAGACCAGCCCCGACATTGATCAAGTGTTGGGCCAACTCCGCGTCGACCAAGCGCAGTCACAGCTTCCCGCGCAAGTTACTGTGGCAGGACTAACCGTTCAGAAGTCACTCACCTCGCCACTGATGTTGATTGCCATCAACTCTCCGGGTGGGAAATTGGGCCAAGATTTTCTCACCAATTATGCAGTCATCAATCTTCAAGACCAGATCGCCCGCGTACGCGGAGTTTCTCGCGTGCAAGTTTTTGGCGGCACGTACGCGCTGCGCGTGTGGGTGCAGCCCGATAAGATGGCAAAACTGGGAGTGACTGCGCCAGAAGTGATCGCGGCGATTCAGACTCAGAACAACGTGAATCCCGCAGGTCAGATCGGTGGAGAACCCATTCCCAAGGGTCAGCAATTCACGTATACGGTGCGCACACAGGGACGCCTGGTAAAAACGGAAGAGTTCGGCAACATTATCATTCGCGCCAACCCTGACGGTTCCATCCTGCACCTCAGCGATATCGCTCGGATTGAACTGGGCGATCAGGCGTATGCCATTTCCGGCCGTTACAACCAGGCGCCTTCCGGCATTATGGCCATCTATCAACTTCCCGGATCCAACGCCGTCGAAACCGCCGTAGCAGTAAACGCGAAAATTAAGGAACTTTCCGCTACGTTCCCTCCGGGCATTACGTATGACGTACCTCTGGACACGACCAAGGCTGTCACCGCAGGTATCCGCGAGATTGTTTTCACGCTTGTGGAAGCCTTGGGTCTGGTCGTTCTCGTCGTGTTTCTATTTCTGCAGGGTTGGCGCGCCACGCTCATTCCGTTGCTGGCTGTTCCGGTTTCGCTCATCGGAACATTTATCATTTTCCCGGCACTCGGATTTTCGATTAACACGCTGTCACTCTTCGGATTGGTGCTCGCCATTGGCTTGGTCGTCGATGACGCCATCATCGTCGTGGAAGCTGTCGAGCACCACATCGACGAAGGCATGGATCCGAAGTCAGCAACCATAAAAGCGATGGAAGAAGTCGGCGGTCCGGTGGTGGCCATCGCGCTGATTCTTGCCGCGGTATTCATTCCGACGGCCTTCATTCCCGGTATCACCGGCAGGCTATACCAACAATTCGCCGTAACCATTGCGATCTCAGTCCTTATTTCCGCCTTCAATGCTTTGACTCTTTCTCCCGCGCTCGCGTCGCTGCTGCTCAAGCCCAGGGACAAAGAAGCGAAAAAGGGCCTGCTTGGCAAAGGCTTCGGTCTCTTCAATAGATTTTTCGGACGCACCACGGAGAGTTTCGTGCACACCTCCAACGTGCTCATCCATAAGTCTGCAATCGCCATGGTCGGCCTGGCGATAGTCGCGGTGCTGGCGTTTTTCGTCGGCAGCACTCTCCCCGGCGGTTTCATCCCTACGGAGGATCAGGGCTACATGTTTCTGGCGCTGCAGCTTCCTGATGGAGCCTCGGCGCAGCGCACAGATGCCGCCCAGCAGAAAATCAGCGAAGCTCTACTGAAAACTCCCGGCGTGCAAGGCGTGATTGCGGTCACCAACTTTTCGCTGCTCACGCAGGTCCAGAGCACCAACGCCGGATTCTTTTTCGTCGCACTCAAACCTTGGGAGACGCGCAAGAGCAAGCAGCAGCAGCTCGAATACATTCAAAGTCATCTACAAAAGCAGCTTTTCGCAGACCCTGACGGCATCGCTTTTGCCTTTCCGCCGCCGTCTATTCCGGGCATCGGAACTTCCGGCGGCGTAACCATGGTTCTGGAAGATCGCTCAGGAACTGACGATCCCGCAACGTTGACGAAGAACGTATTTGCTTTTCTGGGTGCGCTGAAAGATAGAAAAGAGATTGGCGCGGCCATTCCGTCGTACCAACCCGCGGTTCCGCAACTCTATGTGGATGTCGATCGCGAAAAAGCTCTGCAGCAGCAAGTGAGTCTCTCGGATGTTTACACCACCATGCAGACCTTCATGGGCGGCTACCTGGTGAACTACTTCAATCGTTTCGGACGGCAGTGGCAGACCTATGTGGAAGCCGAAGGCACGTCGCGGACTAACATTGCGAACATCGACCAGTTCTACGTTCGCAGCGCCAACGGTGGACAGGTCCCGCTCGCTTCGCTGGTCAAGGTGAAGCAAATTACCGGGCCTGAATTTATCTACCGCTTTAATGAATACAATGCGGCGCAGCTCAACATTACCGGCGCGCCCGGCTACAGTTCCGGACAAATTCGCGCCGCCCTGGAAGATGTGTTCAAGACGACTATGCCGCCAGGTGCGGGCTTCGACTACTCCGGAATGTCGTTTCAGGAGCAGCAGGCTGAAAAGGGCGTGCCCTCGTGGGCCGTTTTTGGATTGTCGCTGCTCTTCGTTTTTTTAATTCTTTCCGCACTGTACGAGAGCTGGACGCTGCCTTTCAGCGTCTTGCTAAGTACGCCGGTCGCGATACTCGGTGGATATCTCGCGCTCCGCGCTCGCCTGCTGGAAAACGACATTTTCGCCACGGTGGGGCTGGTCATGCTGATCGGTCTGTCGGCCAAAAATGCCATCCTCATCGTCGAGTTTGCTAAATCGAATTACGAAATTGGAATGAGCATCTCGGAGTCTGCTCTCGGTGCTGCGAGACTGCGCTTCCGTCCCATCGTTATGACCGCGCTGGCGTTCATCTTCGGTTGTCTTCCTTTATGGATAGCAACTGGCGCCGGCGCGGCTTCTCGCCGCATCCTCGGAACCGTCGTGATTGGCGGAATGTTCCTGTCTACGGCCATTGGCCTCATCTTTATTCCTGCTACGTTCGCGGTGGTCGAGTACCTCTCGCATCGCTTTGTGAGAGGCGGCAAAAACACCACCATGGATTCTAAAGTTGACGTAGAGCCACTCGCTCCAGGCGCCGGGCCGCAAACTCCCGCTCTCGGAAACATGGCATGAAGACTTTTTTTGTTTGGCTCCAGCGCTCATCTGCAATTGGAATCGCAACCCTCGTCATCGCCGGATGTAATGTAGGTCCTAGATACAATCGCCCAACCGTTTCGACTCCGCCGGCGTTCCGCGGCGCCGATGATGCTTCCATCGTCAGCGATGCCCAGAACTCCATCGCCGATCAAGAATGGTCCGAGGTGTTTCGGGAACCGGAGCTGCAGGGTTTGATTCGCACCGCGCTTACCAATAACTACGACATCCGCATCGCGGCGCGTCGCGTGCTCGAGCAGCAGGCCCAAGTCCAAATCACTCGCTCTCAGGAATTCCCGCAGGTCACCGGAGGCGGCACGGGTGTTGGTGCGACGCTGCCATCCAACCTGGGAGTAAACATCGCCAACCCTCTCGCGTTTGGGAGCTTTAACCTCGGCGCTGCCTGGAACCCTGATTTCTGGGGCCTGTATCGCAAGCAGACCGAGGCCGCCCGCGCGCAATTGCTTGCTCAGACCTGGGCGCAGCGAGCCGTCCGCCTGACGCTCATCCAGCAGGTTGTCAGTACCTATATCGACCTGCGTGCAACGGATCGCAAGTTGGAGATTACCAAGCAGACGCTAAAAGTCCGCCAGGATTCTCTGGAGCTCACCGAAAAATTGGAGCGCGGCGGGTCGGCTCCGCTCGCAGACGTGCGTCAGGCTGAACAACTCCTCTACACTGCCACATCGCAAGTCCCGCAACTCGAACAACAAATTCAGCAGGATGAAAACGCCCTTAAACTTCTGCTTGGCGCGGATCCTGGTTCGGTGGCTCATACGGCCGCAAATGTGCTTGCGCCGCCGCCTCAGGATTTGCCGACCGGTCTTCCGTCGCAGCTTCTCGAACGCCGACCGGACATTCAGCAGGCTGAACAAACGTTAGTTGCCGCCAACGCCCAGATCGGAATTGCGCGCGCGCAATTTTTCCCGCAGCTTTCCATCACAACCTCCGCGGGCGTGGGGGGCAATGAGTTCTCGAATCTGTTCGATGCTTCCGGAAAAACCATCTTCGGCATCGGCTCGCTTACGCAGCCGATCTTTGAAGGAGGCAAGCTCCGCGGCCAACTGAAGCTCTCTCGCGAAATTAAAGAAGAGATGGTCCTCAACTACCAGAAGACTATCGCCACGGCTTTTCGCGACGTTGCCAACGCTTTGATCGCGTTGAACAAGCAGCGCGTGTATCGCCAGGAACAGGAAAAGCTGGTTGCAGCAGCGCAGGACGCCACGCGGCTCGCGCGTCTTCGATACCAGGGCGGCGCCACGGGATACCTCGAGGTTCTGACCACGGACTCCAGCCTCTACTCCGCGGAACTCAGTCTCGTGAACGCCCAGCAAGGCGAAGCCGTCACCGTCGTTCAACTCTACAGTGCCCTCGGCGGTGGCTGGCGATAGTTTAGAGTTTTGGGCGCCAATACCGGACTTGGTTGGCGGATCCCCCGCGGGACAGTGCGCGAACCAACCACACAACATTGTTGTGTCGTTGTGTCGAATGCACTTTGCGAAAGAAATTAAGCCCCGCGTTCCTAGTTATTCTTTACCCGACTCCTCCGAGCATTTATGGTTTAACGAGATTGGGCAAGGAAACAGTTGGTGCAAGCTCAAGAGGCACGGTAGAATTGCTTCTTAAGCGGGCGTCGTACAATGGCAGTATAGAAGCTTCCCAAGCTTCGGACGTGGGTTCGATTCCCATCGCCCGCTCCAACAAATCAAATAACTTAGGTACCGCTTAACGCCGTTACGGCTGCTCCATTTGGCTCCAATTGAAAATGCTTTGTGATTTGGTCAACTGGAATTTCGCCTGTGTATAGGGCCGTCATGTCGGCGGTCGCGTGGCCCATTTGCTGACGAATCACTGCGGAAGAGATTCGCGCTAGTTCCCATCGGCGGTTACATCCGCGACGAAATGCGTGCATTCCCGCTTTCGGCAAACCGAGTGGCTTCATCTGTGGGAAGAAAAATCCGTACCAATGGTTCGAGTTGCGTCTGGAGACCTTAGTATACAACGTTCCGGCGAGTATGCTGGTGGATGAAACAAAATCGAAATGAGTATTTGCTGTCCCGGCAAGAATGACCAATAAAGAGTTTGGAAATTAAATATGGAACAAGCTGGAACGACCTCTAGCCCAAAACTATTCGTATCTTATAGTTGGACAAGCGCAGAGCACGAAGCGTGGGTCATAAAGCTTGCCACGGAACTTCGGGAGTGTGGCGTCGATTCGATTCTCGATAAGTGGGACTTGAAAGAAGGACACGACGCTTACGCTTTCATGGAAAAGATGGTCACTGAGTCCGATATTAAGAAGGTCGTTCTCGTAACCGACAAAGCATACGCGGACAAAGCTGACGGTAGAACTGGCGGTGTCGGAACCGAAACTCAAATTATTTCACCTGAAATCTACGAAAAGCAGGCACAGGATAAATTCGTCGCTGTGGTGCGGGAGTACGACGCCGAAGGTAAACCATGCGTCCCCGCCTACTATCGTTCGCGCATACACATTGATTTTAGCGATGAAACCCGTTACGCAGAAAGTTTCGAACAGTTGATTCGATGGGTCTATGACCGTCCTCTGTACATTAAACCGCAGTTAGGCCAGAAGCCGAAATTTCTAGCAGACGACCCGAATGCGGTCTCCCTCGCTACATCTGCTGCCTTGAGAAGAGCTATCGACGCATTGCGCAACGGTCGCACATACGCGCTTCCTGCAACTGTTGAGTATT
>Ga0185299_10000907_pt1 | contig 68150 bp, 74 predicted proteins | sample PaiPotPPA55metaG_FD_128002 | JGI IMG/M metagenome (GOLD analysis project Ga0185299, IMG submission 128002) | Iron sulfur acid spring bacterial and archeal communities from Banff, Canada, to study Microbial Dark Matter (Phase II) - Paint Pots PPA... ... | reverse complement strand
GTTCCAGCCGACGACGATATTGAGGCCGAAGCGGCCCTCCCCGACATGGTCGGCGGTGACGAACTCTTTGGCAGCGATCAACGGATGAAACAGCGGTGCATGCACGGTACCAAAAACGGTGATGTGCTCGGTCGCGCCCAGGAGGCCCACGGCCCAGGTGACGGTCTCGAGGGTCGCACCGTGGAAATCGGTCTCCCCGCCGTAGCCTTTCCAGCGGCCGATCGGCAGCATGAAATCGATCCCGGCCGCGTCCGCCATGCGGGCAAGGCGCAGGCAGTCCGGCCAGCTCGCCGACCAGCGCTCGGGCACCTTGGTCGCCGAGCGTCCCGAGGAGCAGTTTGCGCCAAAGATTCCGATCTTGAGCGCGTTGCCGTTGTACATGGCAATGCGCTCGTGCATCGATGCCGTTCGCGCCAACGCGGCGTCCTCCATCTTTGCTCGTCATGGCCGCATGACGTCCTCGTTCAGCGACGGTACGGCCCCAAGGTTTGAATGGCCGCCGCGACAAACGAGCTGTCAATCACGCCGTCGAGATCGACTCTCCCCTTGATCAGAGCCTGTTCGGCGTAAAACGCAAGATCATAGGCCAGGCTCGCCTTGTTGACGTGCCCGTCCGGATTATCGCAATACGGCATTATGCAGCCGGTAAAAAACCAGTTTCACCCGTGCCCGGCGCGGGTCCAGGGCATCAGCAGACGTTCCGCGAGCGCCACCAGCGCAAACAGCGCAATTCCGAGAATGCTGAGCCAGACCAGGGCGGCCCAGGCCAGCGCGGTGTCGAGCTGAGAATTGGCGGAAAGGAGCAGGTTGCCCAGTCCGCTCACGGAACCTACGAACTCGCCAATGACCGCGCCGATGACGGCGAGGGTCACCGCTACCTTCGCCCCGGAGAAAATGAACGGCAGCGCGGCAGGAAACTGCACCTTGGTGAACACCTGAAATGGAGACGCGCGCAAGGCGCGCGCCAGCTCGATCAACCCCGAGGGGGTTGATTGCAGTCCGGTTGCGGTATCGACCACGATGGGAAAGAACGCCACCAGGAACGCAATCGCCAGCTTTGATTGGATCCCCAGCCCGAACCACACCAGGATAATGGGCGCGATCGCGACCTTCGGCACCGACTGGGTGGCGACCAGGATAGGATAGAGAGTCAGGTTGAGCGGGCGGGAGTTGGCCACGCAGACCGCAAGCGGAACCCCGATCAGCATCGCCAGTGCGAAACCGCAGACGCTCTCGAGGAAGGTGGGCCACGTCTCGCGCAGGAGAAGGTCGTACCGCGCGAGGGAGGCGAGCATGATCTCGGCAGGGCTCGGCAAGACAATGCGGCTCACCGCGAAAATCCCGGTATAGGCCTGCCACAGAGCAACGATGATCGCTGTCCCGAAGAACGGGTATATCCCGCGGCGCAGGGTGCGCCAGCTCATCGCGTGATGCCCAGCGCGCGGCCGGCGCGGTGCTCAAGCTCGGTGAACTCTACGCGGTAACGCATCTCCGGCGTGCGCGGGTAAGGCAGCTTGACCTCGATGTAGTCGGCGATCACGGCTGGACGTCTGCTGAACACAACAACAACGTCAGAGAGGTAGATGGCTTCGCTGATGCTATGGGTCACGAACAGGAGCGTCGCTCCGGTCTTTGCGCGCATGTCCAGCAGCAGGTCCTGCATTTCCATGCGGGTAAGCTCATCCAGGGCACCGAAAGGCTCATCCATCAGCAGAAGCTTTGGGCGATGAATCAGCGCACGACACAGCGCTACCCGCTGCTGCATCCCGCCAGACAACTCCACCGGATACGAGCCTTCGAAACCTTGGAGACCCACCAGGGCGAGGAGCTCGGTCGCGCGCTGCAACGCCGCCCGGCCGTTCTCATGGCGGATCTCCATGGGAAACAGCACGTTCCTGAGCACGGTACGCCACGGCATCAGATTGCTTTGCTGAAAAGCAATGCCGAAATCGGGTTGCGGCTCGGTCACATCTTTGCCGTTGATCTGCACGATGCCGCTGGTGGCGCGCACCAGTCCTGCCGCGATCCGCAGGAAGGTGGTCTTTCCGCACCCGCTCGGCCCGAGCAGGGTGACGAGGGTGCCTGCGTTGAGCTCGAAGGAAATGGAATTGATCGCCGCCAGCGGCGCCTGACCCGGGCGCAGAAATTCCTGATGGATATCGACAAAGCGGCCGGAAGCCCCAGCGGTCTGCTCAGGTTGGTCTGAGGAATCGGCCTGTGCTTGCTCCATTTGCTCCGGCTGGCGCTCAGGGCTTGATCGGCGGAATAGGCAGAAAGCCCGGCGCATAAATGTCCGTGGCCGCCGGCACCTTTCCGGTCACGCCGACATACTTGATCATGAACTCGAGCGCCGATTGCATCTTCGCCGGATCAAACCAGCCAAAGCCGTTCTGCCTGACTTCAGGCGTGAGGGCGAGACCGCCGACGATGCCGAGCTCGGCCACGATGATCTCAGGCTTCAGTGCCGGAACGTATTTGACTTCGTCCTCGGCGGCCTTCTGCGGGTTGGAAAGCGCGAACTTCCAACCCTTGAGTGCTGCGCGTACAAATGCCCTGACGGTATCTGCGCTGCGAGCGAGATAATCCTCTCCGACTGCAAGCCCATTGGAATAAAGCTCGAGCCCGTGATCGCTGAGCAGGAATGTGCGCAGCTGCGTATGGGCGTCCCTTGCCCCTGCTTCCAGTCCTGGTTTGGCCATGACGAAGAACTCGATTGCCGGCACTTGTCCCGACAGCAACGCGCTGGCGCGCGCCGGCGGCGCGATGTTGGAAATCTTGAGCTTCGCGGGGTCGAGGCTCTTCTGGGCCATGAAGCCCTCGATCACCTTCGGCGTGAAGCTGCCGGCGCCGCTCCCCAGCGTGAGGCCTTCGAGCTGCTTGGGCTCGGTGACATTGGCCCCGTTGCTCAAGCTGAATATCGCATACGGCGCCTTCTGATAGTTTACCGCAACCATCTTGAGCTTGGAGCCGTTGGCGCGCGCCAAGACGACGCTCGGGACATCCACAAAAGCGATGTTGGCGAGACCCGATTCGACCGCCTGGACCGTTTGTGCGGTGCCCTGGCTGGGGATGATGGAAACGTCGAGCCCCTCTTCCCGGAAATAGCCTTCGGCCAATGCGGCGTACCAAGGCGCATGCCGCCCGAGCGGATTGAAGTCGAGCGACAGGGTCACCTTCGCCATGGGCTTTTCCTGCGCGATCGCGGAAGACATCAGAGCGGCGATGGCAAATCCGGCCATGCCAAACCGCGACAAGAATTTCAGCCAGCCGACGAAGGCGCGCACCTGCACAAACAATGTTTGAGTCATCCAAGTCCCTTCCGATGCAACCGGTAAACACGACGAGATTAGACCAGTTTTCGGTTGAGTTGAAATCGCCCGATCGTCGTGGTCAGCCGCGAGCAGTGTCGGCGCATCGTGTTGCCCGCCGATATCGCCTCGGCTAGTCATGCCTGCGCATGAGCGATGCAGGCTTAATCGAGATCACAGCGGACGAGCTGCGCGAGCTTGTCGCCCGGCTGTTCACCGCGGCCGGGTTGCAAGAGGATGCGGCTGCGCGCGTGGCTGCGGGGCTCGTCGAGGCCGATCTCGAGGGCATGTCCTCGCACGGGGTCATGCTCGTCGACATGTATCTCGACAGAATCCGGCGTGGGTCCGTCACGACCAAAGCAGCGGGTACGGTGATTTCGGATCGGGACTCAGCGGTGGTGCTGGATGCGGGCCATGCGCTTGGCCAACTCACCGGGGAGCAGGCCATGGCGCTCGCGGTCGAGCGGGCGAAGCAGTTCGGCACGGGAGCTGTTGCGGTGCGACATGGTTTCCATTTCGGCACTGCCCGCCGCTACGCGCAACGAGCGGCCGAGGCGGGATGTATCGGGATCGCGATGTGCAATACGCGCCCGCTGATGCCGGCGTCCGGCGGGGCCGAGCGGGTTGTCGGCAACAATCCAATCGCGATTGCGCTTCCCGCCGCCGGACAGATACCCATCGTGCTCGACATGGCGACGAGCGAAGCCGCCATGGGCAAGATTCGGATGGCGGAGAAGGCGCGCCAGTCCATTCCCGCGACCTGGGCGGTCGCCTCCGATGGTTCGCCCACGACAGATCCAGCGCAAGCGATCGCGGGCATGCTGCTGCCGTCCGGCGGACCGAAAGGGTTCGGTTTGGCGTTCGTCATCGATCTGATGTGCGGCCTTCTCCCGGGCGGGGCAATCGGCGGGGAAGTTGCGCCGCTTTATGGCGACCCGTCCCGACCCTACGACTGCTCGCATCTCTTCATCGCGATCGATGTCGGGCATTTCTGCGAGCCCAACGAATTTCGCGCGCGGGCTGCCGCTGCGGCAGAGCACATTCGCTCAGGCAAGCGCGCGTCCGGCGTTGCCGCGCTGTTTGCTCCTGGCGAGCCGGAATGGCGCAGACGCCAGAGCGCGAATGACGTGGTGCACCTTGCTCCAGAGGTTGCGGCCATGCTCATCCGCGTGGGACGGGAGCTCGGGGTTTGCGGCGAGCCATTGGGCGCGCGGGAGCAGGAGGAAACCAGACATGCCCAAGCGTGAGGTATCGAGCAGCGCGATCAGAAAGCCGGTCGGAGTTTTCTCCCAGGCCACTGTCATCGAGGCGAAGGGAAAGCTCGTGTTCATCTCTGGCATGACGGCGCGACGCCCGGATGGATCGATCGCCGGCATTGGCGATATTACGGAACAGACGCGGCAGGTCTGCGAGAACATCAAAGCCGCGGTCGAGGCGGCAGGCGGGACGCTCGATGACGTCTGCCGGGTTGATGTCTACGTGCGCAACATGGAGCACTTCGAAGCGATCCACAAAGTCCGCAGCCAGTATTTCAAGCCGCCGCTCCCGGCATCCACGATGGTCGAGGTCACCAAGATGGTCTCTCCGGACTACCTCATAGAGATCAACGCGATCGCAGTCGTCGCGGAATAGCGTCGATGTCGCCAAACGATTACGAGGCCGCAGATGCTCCCTGAAGGCGCACCGAAGCTCGACGAGATCCTCATTCAGTCGGAATCGATGCCGTGGCGGGAGAAGTCGCTCAAGGGCGTGCACGAGAAAATGCTTTGGCGCGATGAAGCGACCGGCGCTTCCATCGCTCTGATCAAGTTCGACCGTGGCGCTGGGATTCCGCAGCCCCACTATCACGCGTCAAACCAGTTCATGTTCTGCCTGCAAGGGCGCTACGAATATACGGCGACCGGCGTGACGCTCGGCCCCGGCAGCTTCTACTGCAATCCCAAAGGCAACGTGCACGGGCCGGCGATTGCCCATGAGGAAACAGTGGTACTGGAAATCTACGACGGCCCGCACTATCCGGAGAAACCCTCCTGGTACACGGAGGAGCGCGACGCGCGCTGAGGCTAAAGCGTCGCCGGCGTTTGCAACCCTTGTTTCTGCGAGCACCTCATCAGGACGACGGAGTGGAAGCCAGCGCGCCGCGTATGAGCCATGCGTAGACAAGATCGATTGGATGCGAAGCCTTCTCCAGTCCCATACGGGCGAGGCACTCCCGCTCCAGCGGCGTTGAGGAAGCCGAAACAGCGCCCCTGGCCACAAACCCGGCAAGCCGCCGCGGCGAGGAAGCGCGCAGGAGCGCAAGCGCAGGTAACAGGCGCTGCTCGGTCGCAGTAAAATCCGTGCCGAAGGGAAAACGCGGCAGCAGCCCGGCTGCGCGCAGCGGCTCCAGCGCCTGGGCGATGCGGCTCGGCGTATTGTCGCGCCATGTCGGAGGCAGCTCGAAACTCTGCTCGATCTTCCCCGCGTGCTTCGCGCGCGCGAGCAGCTCGCCCTGGAAACGCGAGTCCGCCACTGAGAGCATGGCCGCGATCACCTCGCGATCGGACCTTCCGCGCAGGTCGGCAATGCCATACTCCGTCACCACAACATCGCGGAGATGGCGCGGGATGGTGGTGTGGCCGTAGTTCCAGCGGATGTTGGAGGCCACCCGCCCTGCGGTCGTGCGCGTGGCGGGAAGCACAATGATCGAGCGGGCGCCTTGAAGCGCAAAAGCCTGAGCAACAAAGTTATACTGTCCACCGACCCCGCTCACCACTCGCCCGTCCTCGAGACCGTCTGAGATCACTGCGCCAAGCAGCGTTGCCATCATCGCATGATTGATGAACCGACCGTGGACCCTGGCGCGTCGCTTAGCGGGTTCATCGTCCCCATAGAGCTCGTTGACGAACGAGACCGAGGTCATGCGCAGCTTTGCAAGCTCCGCCGCCGGCATCTCCCGCAGCGTGCGATAGAAATCCCGCGATCCCACAAAAAACGCCGCATCCAGCACGGTGCCGTCCACCTCGCGCTTGAGGATGCCGGCATCGCGCAACGCAAGGAATCCCTCGACCAGCATCTCGCTCACGCCATGCAGGCCGATATCGAACGTTCCGCACTCCCGCAGTCCGCCGGGAGCGCAACCCGCGGGATCGAGCCGCGCGACAGCGCGCACATAATCCGAGTTGTGCCGGTGGCGCAGCATGAGCGCGTGTGTCACCGCGTCCCCGAGCGAGCCGATACCGAGCTGCAGCGTGCCGCCGTCAACCACGGTGCGCGCGACGTTGAGACCCGCAGCGTATTCAGCAAGCCCGATCGGCTCGCGCGGCGCGGCGAAGAGGGGAAAATCGGTCTGCGGCGACTCCAACAAAAAATCGAGCTCGGTCGCGGCAATGTCCGCGTCGCCCGGCATGAAAGGCAGCTCGGAGTTGACTTGGCCCGCAAACAAAAAGTCGGTCTCTCCGCGCCGGCGCGCCGCCAGCGCATCGAGCGTGAGATCGGGATTGCAGCTCAGGCTCAAGCGCGTCTCGCCGGCGCGCGCTTGCTTCGCCACGAGCTGAGCGACCACATTGACCCCGCGCGCAAGCAGATAACCCAGTGCGTGGGTATAATTGGCGCAGATGTAGTCGCGTTGCGAGGCGGCGATCGCAAGCCGCGTGCCGGGCTGAAAGAAGAATTCGTCGACCTGCACGTTGGGCGGGAGCCGGCGCTGCTGAAGCGCTAAGGCATAGGCAAGCTCGGGGTACCCGGCGAAGATCCGCTCCGTCAGAGGCTGCAGGAAGCGACGCTCGAGCTCCGACTTGCCTCGCGGCTTTTCAAGGGTGAGCGCCGTGAAAATGCGCAGCTGAATGGAAGCATCAGCGGCCGCGCGCGCGTATAACGCATTGGCGACGTGATTGGCCTTACCGAGGCCAAGCGGCAACGCGAGCATGATCTCCTTGCCCACTCGCTCAATAATCGCGTCGGCAAGACCATCCGGATCATTGAATGGTTCGGGGCTTCCCCCGGTGTGCTTCATATCAGCTGCGTAGGGTGGGCAAAGGTGCGCGCTTCAGCGTGACCTTCCGGTGGGCAAAATCGACGCAGACAAGTTTACGCAGTCTGCGCAAGCTTGACTGCGTTGCGCCGTGCCCACGTGGAAAAGCCACGTCAGATGATTTTGCCCATCCTACGGTTTCAGGTGCTTTCATGTCAGGCGAGACCAACCCGGATCGGGTTGGAAGCGCTCACCGTGGGCTTGCACGAGGCGCTCCAGCTCTCGGCGAATGGCATCAGCTCCGCGTGCCCTGCCGTAATGCATGGGACCGCCGCGGAACGGGGCAAACCCGGTCGCGAATATCATTGCGGCATCGACGGTGTCCTCGTCCGCCACGACGCCCTCGCGCAGGCAGGCGACGCACGCATCCAGCATGGGCAGGATCAGCCGGTCGATCATCTCATCCGTCGGCGGCGGGGCATCGCGGTCCTTCACAGCCTCGCCGTTCTTCCAGGTGTAGAAGCCCTTGCCGGTCTTGCGGCCGAGGTCACCCAACCCGACCTTGGTGCGCAGCAGCTCTGAGACCTCGGGCATCGGACGATCGAGGCTCGCCTTGAGACTCTCGCCGACATGCAGGCAGATATCGAGGCCGACCTGGTCCGCCAGCTCGATCGGGCCCATCGGCATGCCGAACGAAACGGCGGCCGCATCGATGGTCTCACGTTTTGTCCCTTCTGCCAGCATGACCATGGCTTCGAGCATGTAGGGGGTAAGCGCGCGATTGACCAAGAAGCCAGGCGCGCTCTTCACCGGGGCGGGCAGGCGATCGATGCGGCCGAGGAATGCGCGCCCCCGCGCCAGGACATCAGGCGCTGCCTGATCATGGCTCACCACCTCGACCAGTTGCATGCGCGAGACCGGATTGAAGAAATGCAGGCCGATCAGATGATCGGGCCGCTGCAATTGCGCGCGCAACTCCTCCAGCGGAATGCTCGACGTGTTGGTGGCGAGAATGGCGCCAGGCTTCATTCGTGGTTCGGTGGCAGAATAGACCTTGCGCTTGAGCTCGAGCGTCTCCGGCACCGCTTCAATGACAAGGTCGGCGGAGCGCACGCCCTCGCCCTTGAGGTCGGGGATGAGCCGGTCGAGCCCATCGCGAGTCTCCGTGCGCTTGTGTCCGATCTTTCCAAACAGATCGGCCGCGCGTTGCACCGCCTTGGCAAGCGGCTCGGGCTGCATGTCGGCAAGCGTCACCACAAACCCATGCCAAGCGCACCAGGCCGCAATGTCGCCCCCCATGGCTCCGGCGCCAATGACGTGCACCCGGCGCCCGGACCAATCCCCGTCCGACATCGCCTTGAGCCGCTCGCGCAGGAAGAAGACCCGCACCAAATTCCTGGATGTGTCGGAGACGAGCAGCCGCGCGAACGAGGCGATCTCCGCCTTCTGCATCTCCTGGCGATTCCCGCCATGCTTCTCCCATAGGTCGATCAGGGCATGGGGCGCGGGATAGTGCTGGACCGGCGCCCTCTTTGCGGTCTGCGCGCGCATGCGCTCAGCCGCGAGCCTGCGGCCGAGCCTGGTATTGATGACGTCGACCAGCATCCTGCCGCGCCTGCTCTTGAGCTTGCCCGCCAGCGCAGCGGCGGCGGCAGCCTTCACGTGCCGCTCGGGGACGACCGCATCCACCAGGCCCAACGATCTCGCCCGGTTCGCGCGGACATTGCGGCCGGTGAGCATCATGGTCATTGCTTCGATCGGATTGATCAGCCGCGGCAAGCGCACCGTGCCGCCGAGACCGGGATGCAACCCCAGCATCACTTCGGGAAATCCGAGCCGCGCATCCTCGACTGCGATGCGGTACTCGCATGCGAGCGCAAGCTCGAGACCCCCGCCCAGGCAATAGCCGTGGATGACGGCGACGGTCGGTATGCTCAACCGATCGAGGCGATCAACGAGCGCGTGCGCTTCGTTCAAACGATTCTCGATAAACGCGAGATCGGTCATGCCACGGAATTCACCGATGTCAGCGCCGGCAATGAATCCACTCAGCTTGGCCGACCGCAGCACGACGCCCCTGGGCTGCTCGCGCTCGATGCGTGAGAGCACGTCGCCGAGCTCGGCGAAGACCTCCTCGTTCAGCGTGTTTGCGCTCGAGCCCGCCTTGTCGAGCACGAGCCAGGCGACACCTTGGTCATCGCGCGCAAGCTTCCAGTGCCGCCAGCCGTTACCGTCATGCGCAGGCTCGCCCCGCGCAGCCGCGTCTTGCGCTTCTGGACCACCCTCCGGGCCGCGCGAGAGCGGACCGAGCTCCAGGTCGCGCGGATGCAGAACGTCCCAAGCCTTGCCCATGCGCGCCCTATACCGTCTCGATCAGCATGGCGCCGCCCTGCCCGCCGCCGATGCATTCGGTCGCAATTCCCTGCCGGATGCCAAGGCGCTTCATCGCGTTGACAAGATGCAGCACAATGCGATTGCCGCTGGCGCCAACGGGATGCCCGAGCCCGATGGCCCCGCCGTCCACGTTCAGCCTATCCCGCGCGATGCGCCCTGCCGGATGGTCAAGATGCAGCACCTCGCGGCAGAATTTTTCGTCCTCCCAGGCGGCGAGGCAAGACAGCACCTGCGCAGCAAATGCCTCGTTCAGCTCCCATAGCTCGATATCGCCGAGCGCAAGGCGATGGCGGCGCAGGATGGCGGTGGAGCACAGCACCGGCCCCAGCCCCATGATGGAAGGGTCCAGCGCCGACCATTCGCTGTCCACGATCACCGCGCGGGGCTGGAGCCCATGCTGCTTGAGCGCCTGTTCCGAGGCCAGGATCACCCAGGAGGCACCGTCGGTGATCTGCGAGCTGTTGCCCGCGGTCACCTTTCCCCATGGACGTTCGAAGGCCGGCTTGAGCTGGCCGAGCTTTTCCACAGTGCTGTCGGGGCGTACGCCGTCGTCATGGTCATAGATCCGGCCATTGCGGGTAAACGCGGACTCGATCTCGCCCGCAAACCATCCTTCCTTCTGCGCCCGCCCCAGCCGCTGCTGGCTTTCGACGGCATAGCGATCGGCATCGAGCCGCGTCACGCCGAAGAGATGGGCGAGGATCTCGGCCGTCTGTCCCATGTTGAGCTCGACCACCGGATCGGTCAGGCCGCGCTCGAGGCCAATTACCGGCTTGAGGAACGATGGCCGGAATCCGAGCACGGCAGTGATGCGAGACCAGAGGTCGCGCGCGCCAGCAAGCCGCGCATACCAGTCCACCGCACTGCGGCGAAACATCAGCGGACTGTGGCTCAGCGCCTCCGCGCCGCCCGCGAGGACGAGATCAGATCGTCCCTCGCGGATCGATTTGTAACCCACATCGATCGACAGCATGCCCGAGCCGCAGTTGATCTGCACCGTGAATGCGGTCATCTCCGCGCCCATGCCAAGGCGGAGCGCAGCGACGCGCGCCGGGTTCATCTCGTCGGCCATGACGTTGACGCAGCCGAGGATGACCTCGTCGAACGCCTCGGGCGCAAATGGCTGCCGCAACAGGAGCGGACGCCCGCAAGCCACCGCGAGGTCCACGGGTGTGAATGGTCCGGGTCTCCCGCGCGCGCGGATGAACGGCGTGCGGCTACCGTCGACGATATAAACGGGCCGGCCTTCTATTCCGCGGCTGCTGGTCGGGGCATCACTTGCGATGACACGTCTCCCCTGGCTTGCTGCGCCGTCAGTTCCTGTGGCGAGAAGTCATCGACCGCCACGGCGGCGGCGACTGCTTCCGCGGCGGCACGCAACTGCGCCGCCTCGGCATCGTTGATCAGGTGCCGTTGCCGCGCCTCCTCGACGTCCCTGACATGGGCGTGCTGCAGGCGGTCGCGCAGCGGCTGCGCGGCGATCGTGAGATCAAATGCGCGTTCGAGCCGGGTGAGGCCATCATCGCCTACCCCGTGCGCAATATCGACAGTCAGGCGCTCGCGGGTCGGTGACGGCGCCAGGAGAAACTCGGCGCAAGCCTGCGTGACGCGATCCGACGGTCCGCGCCGGCGCACCCCGAACGGCAGAAGGATAAAGCGCAGGAGCCAAGCCGCCGGACGGTTCGGGAGGTTGGCGAGGATCTCGTCGAGGCGTCTCTCGATTGCAGCGAAACCGCTCTGCATGCACCATTCCACGAGCGGCAGGTCGGCTTGCTGCCGACCCTCGTCCTCCCACCGCTTGAGCACGGCCGAGAGCAGATAAAGCTCGGACAGAATGTCACCAAAGCGCCCGGAGATCATCTCTCGCCGTTTGAGCCCTGCACTGAGAGTGAGCAGAGTGACATCGGCAGCGAGCGCAAAGGCAGAGGCATAGCGCGTCAGCGGTCCGTAGTAGCGCCCGGCGCTGCCGGCCACAGGCGCGTGAGCAAAGATGCCCCCGGTCCAGGCAAGCGCGAAAGCGCGCAAAGCGTTCGCAAAGCTGTGGCGCACATGAGCCCAGAGCGCGCGATCGAACGCATCGAGCGCGCGGGCGCGATCAGGGTCCTCCAGCGCCGTGATCTCCCTGAGCAGGTAGGGGTGGCTGCGGATCACGCCCTGGCCGAACTGGATCAGGCTGCGGGTCACGATGTTCGCACCTTCGACGGTAATACCCACCGGAACGGCACGGTAGAAGCTGCCGAGATAGTTGAGCGGGCCTTCCTGCACGGCTTTGCCGCCGTGAATGTCCATGGCGTCATTGGCAACGATGCGCAGCCGCTCTGTCGCCTGCTGCTTCATGATCGCGGTGATCACCGCCGGCTTGTGCCCATGGTCGATGGCAGCGCAGGTGAGCCGGCGCGCGGCATCGAGCAGGTAACAGGTCGCTGCGATGCGGCCGAGGCGCTCTTCGATCGCCTCGAACCGGCCGATGGGGAGATGGAACTGCTCGCGGATGCGCGCGTAGGCGCCGCAGACATGCGCAGCAAAAGCGGTGCCGGCCGCGGCCAACGATGGCAGCGAGATGCCGCGCCCGGCGGCAAGCGCGCTCATCAACATCTTCCAGCCCTTGCCCGCTTGCTCAATGCCGCCGATCACGTGGTCCATGGGAATGAACACGTCGCGGCCCCAGGTCGGTCCGTTCTGGAACATGTGCAGCGCAGGCAGGTGGCGTCGCCCGATCTCGACCCCCGGCAAATCTGTGGGCACGAGCGCGACCGTGATCCCGAGCGACACGTTGTTGCCGATCAGGTGGTCGGGATCGGATAGCTTGAACGCGAGGCCAAGAACCGTGGCAATGGGGGCAAGCGTAATGTAGCGCTTGTGCCAGTTGAGCCTGATGCCGAGTGCTTTGCGGCCCTGCCACTCGCCGCGGCAAACCACGCCGGAATCGAGCATCGCCGCGGCATCGGAGCCTGCTTCCGGGCTGGTGAGCCCGAAACAGGGGATCTCCTTGGCTGCCGCCAAGCGAGGGAGCCAATAGTCCTGCTGCTCCTTGGTGCCGAAGCGATGCAAAAGCTCGCCGGGGCCGAGCGAATTCGGCACCATGGCGGTGACCGCGCCGGTGATGGAGCGGGTCGAGATCTTGCGAATGATCTCCGAATGGGCGTAGGCGGAAAAGCCGAGCCCGCCGTACTCCTTGGGAATGATCATCCCAAAGAACTTCTGCGTCTTGAGAAAGTCCCAGACGCGCGGCGGCAGGTCGCGCAGCTCCCAGTTGATCTCCCACTCGTTGAGCATGCGGCAGAGCTCCTCGACCGGGCCGTCGAGGAAGGCCTGCTCCTCTGGCGAGAGCCGTGCTTTTGGGAATGCGAGCAGCTTGGTCCAGTCGGGGTTGCCGCTGAACAGGTCGGCATCCCACCAGACGTCGCCAGCTTCAATCGCTTCGCGCTCTGTCACCGACAGGCTCGGCAGAACGCGTTGCGCCCAGCGAAAGATCGGCTGCGTGATCCGATCGCGGCGGAAGGACGGGGTCATTGCACCAACATAACAGAAAATCAGCCTTCCGGCGGGATGGGACGGGGGCGGCGGTCGACATCGACCGCCACATAGGTGAAAGTGCCCTCGGTGACGGGGACGTGCTCCTCGCCGGTGCGGCGGCGCGCCCAGCTCTCGATCTTCACCGTGATCGATGTCGTGCCGATCCTGACGATCTCCGCGTAGCAGGTCACCTCATCCCCGATGAAGACGGGCCGGTGGAAGTGCATGCCGGTGATCGCGACGGTGGCGGTGCGGCCTTTTGCGCGACGGGTCGCAACCGTGCCTCCCGCGAGATCCATCTGGGAGAGAAGCCAACCGCCGAAGATGTCCCCAAACGGATTGGCGTCCGCGGGCATGGCAATAGCCCGCAACGCAGGCTCCGTTTCAGGGGATCGGCGGGCACTCTCAGTCTCAGCCATCGCAAGCTTCTCGCTGATCATCGCTCGGCCAGCTGTTTACAACCCCTCGGCAGCCATGCCCAGTATGCCCGCACAGACGCAATCCTGGGAGAAAACCTGATGGCGAATGAGATCCTGACCGAACGCAAAGGGCCGATTCTGGAGATCACGCTCAACCGGCCGGAGATCGGTAACGCGGCTTCCGACGCCATGGCCGTGGAGCTGACCAGGCTCCTGCTTGGCGCGGCAGAGAGCTCCGAGATCGTCGTGCTGCGCGGGGCAGGCAATGATTTCTGCGTCGGCCGCGAGAGCATGGGAAAGCGGCCGCCCGGCGGACCACCCGAGGCATTGGCGCTGCGTCGCCGCAATGACGTGGTGTTCAACTGCTATGGGGCCTTCCGTCGCTGCGAAATCCCGGTCATCGGCGTAATAAAAGGCCGCGCATGCGGTTTCGGCTGCGCTATCGCGGCAGTGTGCGACATTACGCTTGCGGCCGATACCGCGACATTCCAGGTGCCGGAGATGGCGCACAATATCATGCCGACGATGGTGATGTCGGCGCTGGTCGATCGCGTCCCACGCAAGGCGCTGACCTATCTGGTGTGGTCGACGGCAGTGATCAGCCCGGCGCGTGCGCGCGAAGCGGGGATCGTGAGCGAGGTATATCCGGCGGCCGAGCTCGACGGCGCTGTCGATGCGCTCTGCAAACAGATCATGCGCGCTCCGCGACCGGCACGGGTCGGCTGCAAGGACTACGCGCGCGCCGCCTTGGACATGGACATTGCCGGCGCGGTTGAATTCGCGCGCAGCATTCATGCCGTGATCAATTCATCGAGCGAGATGATTCCAGCATCGAAGGGATGAGAGTCGCAAGATCCTACCGCATCCCGGCTGCGATGAAAGATTCCAGGCTCAACGGTTCCCCTTTGCGGGCGGGTTCGCGCGGTTCCACTCCGGCAAAGCGGCTGGCCTCGACGAACCATTGCGCCCGCGCAGGGAGCTGCCACCGCCGTTTCATCGCCAGGCTCGCATCCCAGCGCACGGGCTCGTTCTCGATGTCGATGACCAGATAGTGGATGTTGAACAGCTCGATGCGATGCCCGTCGGGATCGCGCATATAGACGAAGAGCGCATGACCGGGACCGTGCCGGCCCGGGCCAAATTCGATGTTGGGCATCCGCAACGTGCAAGGTGTGCCCCTGGTAAGGCACTTCCGCCCATTGCGCCGGCAGTCCCGCCTTGGCGAAGAACGCCTTCGCTTTCTCCAGGTCCTCCTCGGTGAAGACGCGCATGCCGACCCGCTCGGCCTGGGGCTCGCCGCGCGCGTTTGAGGACAATGCTGTGTTGGCACGCCTCGGCAACGCCGCGGAGATAAATGGTGTCGCGATCCTCATCGCTCACAATGAAGCCGAGCAGATCGACATAGAAGTTGCGGCTGACCAAGAGATCCCGCACGGTGAGGACGTTGTGGCTTGCGCGGGTGATATTGAACGGCGGATTGTAGACCGGCTCGGGGATGCTCATGGCGCGCTCCACACTGTTCAGTAGAGGGCGGGTTAGCCGTACAAGTCGGCTGCTCGCAGCTGACTTGTACGGCGTAACCCACCGCAACGGTAACATAGAGGCGCCGACGCGGTGGGTTACGCTCGCGCGGCGCAAAAGCGCCGCTTGCTAACCCACCCTGCATGCCCGTTAATATGACTTCGGCAGGCCGAGTACCTTCTCCGCGATGAAGTTCAGGATCATGTGCGGCGTCACCGGCGCCATGCGCGGGATGAGAACCTCGCGCAGATAGCGTTCCACATGGAATTCCCGCGAATAGCCCATGCCGCCGTGGGTCATCACGGCGCGCTCGCAGGCGCGGAAAGCGGCCTCGCCGGCGAGATATTTGGCGGCATTGGCTTCGGCGGCGCAATCCAGCTTGCGGTCATAGAGGCTTGCCGCCTTCATCATCATGAGATTGGCGGCCTCGAGCGCCATCCAGCTTTCCGCCAGCGGGTGGGCGATCGCCTGGTTCTGCCCGATGGGCCGGCGAAACACCACGCGTTCGCGCGCGTAGGCCGTCGCCTTGCGCAAGGCCGCCCGGCCGATGCCGACCGCCTCGGCAGCGATCAGGATTCGCTCGGGATTCATCCCGTGAAGAATAGCGCGAAACCCCTCTCCTTCCCCGCCGATGCGGTCCTCGGCCGGCACCATCATGCCGTCGAAAAACATCTCGTTCGAATCGACGGCGTGCCGGCCCATCTTGTCGATGACGCGGATGGTAACGCGGCTGCGGTCCAAGTCTGTATAGAACAGGCTCAGCCCGTCGGTTTTGCGCTTGACCTCCTCGAGCGGCGTGGTGCGGGCGAGAATGAGGACCTTGTTGGCCACCTGCGCGGTCGAGATCCAGATCTTCTGCCCGGAGAGAAGATAGCCATCGCCGCGGCGCTCGGCGCGCACCTTGAGCGCGGTGGTATCGAGGCCGGCATCCGGTTCGGTGACGGCAAAGCACGCCTTGTCCTTGCCGGCAATCAGCGGCGGCAGCATGCGGCGCTTCTGCTCCTGCGTGCCGAGGACGACCACGGGCTGCAGGCCGAAGATGTTCATGTGAACCGCGGATGCTCCGCTCATCGCCGCGCCCGATTCGGCAATCGCCTGCATCATGATCGCCGCCTCGGTGATGCCGAGACCGGCTCCGCCATGCTCTTCCGGCATGGCGATGCCCAGCCATCCCGCCTGCGCGAGGGCCGAATGCAGCTCATGCGGGAATTCTCCGGAGCGGTCCCTGTCGCGCCAATAGTCGTCGTCGAAGCGGGAACAGAGCTTGACGATGGAATCCCGTATCTGCTGCTGCTCCGGGCTCAGCGAAAAATCCATGGCCGCGCGCCTAGGCCAGAACCGGCGAGACCACCTTCTCGATCGCCGCCGCAATGGAGAGCAGGCGGCGATCCCCATTGTGCTCGCCGAACAGCATCAGCCCGACCGGCGCATCGCCCGGGCGATGGCAGGGTATCGAGATCGAGCACCCATCGAGGAAATTGGCGATCGACGGATTGCGCAGGACCAGCATGTTGAAATGCCGATAGGCCTCATCCGCTTCGAGGTCCGCGACCCGCGGCGCGATCACCGGCACCGTCGGTATCACCAGCGCATCGTAGAGCGCAGTGACCGCTCTCACCCGCCGGATGAAATCTGCCCGCGCGTTGAGAACATCGATGTAGTCGGCGGCGTCCTGCTCGCGTCCGCGCAAGATTCGGGAAAGGACCCGCGGGTCGTACATCTTTTCCGCCTTCGCGATCAGCGGCCGGTGGATCGCATAGGCCTCCGCCGTAACGATGCCGCCCTTGGCATTGATCTGCCGCAGCTCCGCCAATTCCCGCAACGGAATGTCCAGGATCCTCGCACCGGCCGCACGCAGTTGCACCAAAGCGGATTCGAAGGCTTGCGCCACCGCCGGCTCCATGTCGTCAAGAACCATGGTCTGCGGCACTGCCATGCGCAGCGTCTCCATTGGGACTGGAGCAAGCTCCGTTACCGGCTCGCCAGCCAGGACGCAGTCCAGCGCCGCGCAGCACGCGACTGTCGCCGCCAGCGGACCTACCGAATCAAGCGAGGCGGAGAGAGGGAATGCACCTTGGGTCGGGACGCGCGAGGCTGTCGGTTTGAACCCCACCACGCCGCAGAAAGCCGCCGGAATGCGGCAGGAACCCCCAGTGTCGGTCCCAAGCCCGCCCAACGCCATGCCGTCGGAAACCGAGACCGCGGCACCTGACGAAGAGCCGCCCGGAATGCGGCCGGCGATTCGGTCAGGAGGGCTCAGCGGCGTGCCATGATGCGGGTTGATCCCAAGCCCCGAGAACGCGAACTCCGTCATGTTGGTGCGGCCGATGGCAATGAAGCCCGCCGCCCGCAATCGCGCTACCGCGGGCGCATCCTCTTGCGCGGCGCCCGCATTGCCGAGCGCGACCGAGCCCGCGGTGGTCACGTCGCCCGCGATATCGAACAGATCCTTGATCGAGACAGGGATGCCCGGGAAAGCGAAGGGCGAAGCGCCGAATGCGCGCAAGCGGTCGTGGAAATCCGCCGCCGCAAGCGCCTTCTCCCGGTGCACCTTGAGAAACGTGCGCCCGCCCTCGCCCGCCTTGTCGTCGATACGGGCGAGACATTGCTCGACCAAGCCGCGGCTTTTTTCACCGGCATGGAGCCTCGCTACTGCCTCTGCGATCGTACGCATGCTTGCTCCTCCCCCTTCGCTCACATCGATATTGATAGGCCATCCGACAAGAAAATAGCAGCTTTGCCCTTCCGTTCTCGCCTGCTAGGCTTGCCCGCGAAAACCATCTTGATCGTAAGCTTAAGTGCCCCGGCCCCTCTCACTCACATTGGACAGCCGATCAGGACCTTTGCGGCGCGAGGTCGTGATCGATCAGGCCATCATCGCCGGCTGGACCGGGCGCGATGCCGTCGCAGTCGAGAAGCATATCAAGGAGCTTGAAGCGCTCGGCGTAAAGCGGCCGGCAACCACGCCGATCTTCTATCGGGTTGCAACAGCCCGGCTGACCACGGACGATACGATCGAAGCGGTAGGAGAGAGCTCCGGAGGAGAGGCGGAGTTCGTCCTTCTCCAGCACGCGGGAGGGCTATGGGTGGGGGCAGGCTCCGATCACACCGACCGAGAGGTGGAGAAATATGGGGTCACCGTCTCGAAACAGCTGTGTGACAAGCCCGTCGCTTCCGTGTTCTGGTCTTACGACGAGGTGGCGCCGCACTGGGATGCCTTGATCTTGCGCGCGTACGTGATCGAAGGCGCTAAGCCCGTGCTCTATCAGGAAGGCCCGGTGACCGCGATGATGCATCCGCAAGCCCTGTTGCAGAAATATTGCGGCACCGGCCTGCGTGACGGCACCTTGATGTTTGGCGGTACGCTGGCCGCCCACGGCGGCGTGCGCCCCACCTCCGAGCTCTCGTTCGAGCTCGAAGACCCGGTGCTGGGGCGCAAGATCGCACACAGCTACCGCGTAAAGATTTTGCCGGTTCTTGGCTAATTCAAATCTCGGAGAGAGAAATGCCGATGAACAAACCGCATCTTGAGTTCACGCGAGTCGACATGAATACCGGCTGGGCCACACCCCCCGGTTATCCCGCCGGGATCCAGCAGAAGATTCTCGCCAGCGATCTCGACGAGAGTCGCAAAATGGGAAGCCGCACGCGGCTATTGCGGTTCGAGCCCGGCGTCTACACAATGTCGCCGTTCGTGCATGACCACTGGGAGGAGGTCTACCTCGTGTCCGGCGACCTCATCGTCGGCAATGACAAGGAAGGTAAGGGCGGCGAGTCGTTTGCGGCGCCTACCTATGCCTGCCGCCCGCCTGGCGTCCATCACGGACCATTCAAATCCGAGCGCGGCTGCCTGCTCTACGAGATCCACTATTACGACGAGAGCAAGAAATAGCGCGCCGAGCTGCTGATAGTTCCGCGAACGCAGGTTGGAGAGCACGCCGTGAAGCTTGCAATACCCGACATGATCTCCAACTCGTATTTTCCCGCGATCGCAGCGATTGAGCTAGGGCTTTTCAAGCGCGAAGGGCTCGATGTGGAGCTCGAGCTCATCTACCCCGTGGACAAGTCATATGCGGCGCTGCGCGAGGGCGCGGTCGATTTCGTCGGAGGCTCCGCGCATTCCGCCTTGTCGGCCTTCCCGCGCTGGCAGGGCGCCAGGCTCCTCTGCGCTCAGGGGCAAGGCATGTACTGGTTCCTGGTGATGCATCGCGATCTCGACGGCAAGCGCGGGGATGTCGAGGTCGTAAAGGGCCGGCGGATCGGTGCTGCACCCTGGGTCGATCTCGGGCTGCGACGGCTGCTTATCGAGGCCGGCCTCGACCTCGAGCGCGACGAGGTCACCATTGCGCCGGTACCCGGCGCCCAGGGCGCCGGGGTCAATTTCGGCGTGACTGCTGCCAGGGCATTGGAGGATCGCAAGATCGACGGATTCTGGGCCAACGGTATGGGGACGGAGGTCGCCGTTCGGCGCGGAGCAGGCACCGTGGTGCTGGATGTGCGGCGCGGCGACGGCCCAAAACCGTGCTTCAACTACACCATGGCCTCGATCGCGACGACCGAGCAATTGATCAAGCGCTCCCCGGACGCGGCTGCCGCCGCCGTCCGTGCCATCGTGAGCACGCACGCGACCCTGAAGGAGGATCCCGCGCGCGCAACGCAGGTCGGCCGAAAGCTTTTTCCGCCGTCCGAGGCCGAGCTCATTGCCGAGCTCATCCGCCGCGATGTTCCCTATTACGATGCATCCATTTCCCCGACTTTCGTCGCCGGCATGAACCAATTCTCCCGCGATGTCGAAATTCTCGCGGGCGACGTGCCTTACGAGGACATTGTCGCCACGCACCTCGCGCCGCTGTGGAAGCAGGGCGGATAGTGTAGCGCTCGCGGCGCGTGCTCCTGCTCGGTTCTATCTTTGGTTTGCAGCGAGCGGGTTCGTCCACCTGAGGCCGGAGAACCGCAGGAAGTCGCGATCGGTGGTACAGATGGTGGCGCCGTGCTCGATCGCGATCGCGGCCAGGACGGCATCCATGACCAGGGAGCCTGTCGCCTGGCCGTCGCGCAGAACTCCGCAAAGTATCTCCCAGTGCCGCTCGCCTGGCTCGAGGATGCCGGCGGCGGGTTGAGCGAGCCAGGAGGATATTGCCGCCTCCGCTTCCGATGAGGATAGCGGACGGTCAAAAACGTGTGTACTTGTAGTGATTCTCAGAAATGCCCACAGCGTGAGCCAAGCGAAGCGGACGAGATCGGGCCCTGAGAGTACCGCTTCGAGCCAAGCTCGACTTTTCTCGTGCTGCTCCGCTTTGGGATGATACGCGTAGAGCAGCATGTTCGCGTCAATCAGGATCACCGGTGAAGCGACCCCTCCACATGCTCAATGAGCTCGGCCACCCTGTCCAGGGAGAGTCCGGGATTGAGATCACCGAGGTCGCGGACCTTTATTTTGAAGGCCTGTCGCTGGGGGGTGATGCGTCGGCTCGTCAGCCCGCGGCGCAGCGTCTCGTTAACGATCTCGCGAAACGGCCGCCCCGCCCGCCGCGATTCCGCTTTGAGCTTAGCTGCCACATCGTCGTCCAGGGTGAGCGTCGTTCGCATGCCTTGATGCTATGTCTCAGGCATCATGATGTCAACGCGCGCCTTGCTGTGCTTACGCGCCTTCTGTCGAATGCCGGCCCATGGGCAGCACGCATGCTTTCTTTCCCGGCCGCCCCGGTGCTACCTCTTCCTGACCGCGTGTTGAGACGCCGGTTTCGCCGAGGCATCAAGAGAGCATGTCCGACACACCGCCCGAGCTGACCGTTTCGCTGTGGCGCGGCGCACAGCAAGGTCGCTACGTAGGCTACAAGGTACCATTGCGCGCGAACCAGACCGTGCTCGATGTGGTCACCTTCGTTCAGCGCCACCTGGATCCGACCTTGGCTTACCGATTTGCCTGCCGGGTCGGCGTGTGCGGCTCGTGCGCGATGACGGTCAACGGCGCGCCGCGCTGGACCTGTCGCACCCATGTTGCAAAGGTCGCCAAAGCCGGGCGCCTTGAGATCGGCCCACTTGCGAACCTGCCGGTGATAAAGGACCTCGTCACCGATATGCGGCGCTTCTTCGAGAAATGGGACGAGGCCAAGGGCTCGTTTGTTCCCTCCAAGACCCGTGATGATCCGATCGAGACGATCGCACCGGGCAGCGCGGCACGCATGGCCGCCGATGCCGCCATTGAGTGCATCAATTGCGGTATCTGCTATGCCGCGTGTGATACCGTGCGTTGGAACGCGAGCTATCTCGGACCGGCCGCGCTCAATCGCGCATGGTCTCTCGTAAATGACGAGCGCGATGCCGGAAACCCTGCACGGCTGCGGGCCATCGCTGCTTCCGGCGGGTGCCACGCCTGCCACTCGCACCAATCCTGTCAGGAATACTGCCCGCAAGGTCTCAATCCGACGAGATCCATTGCCGGACTCAAGCGCCGCGCCACGCGCGCCTATCTTTCCGGCGAGCTCAAACCATGAGCATGCGCCTTTACGTCTGGCAGCGGCTGACCGCGGCGGTAATGGCGCCGCTGGTTCTGGTGCATGTGGCCGTCATCTTCTACGCAAGCCGCAAGGGCCTCAGCGCTGCCGATATTCTCGGCCGCACCCGCGGCAGCCTCATGTGGGCATCATTCTACGGCGCATTCGTTGCTGCGGCGGCGATTCACGCCGGGATCGGCGTACGCAATGTCCTGATTGAATGGTCACCGCTCGGCGAGCGCCGTGCGGGTATGTTCTCGACCGGTTTCGGGGTTATCCTCCTGGTGCTCGGTCTGCGGGCGGTCGCCGCGGTGGTGCACCCGTGAGAGCGTTGCGCCTAGAACAGCGCACGCAAGTGCTGTGGATCGCAGCCCTCGTGCACCGGCTCTCGGGTCTCGCGCTTGCGATCTTCCTGCCGCTGCATTTCCTGACGCTCGGGCTTGCGATCGGCGGCGAGGCGCAGCTTGACGCCGTTCTGCGTTGGACCGATGCGCCATTGGTGAAGCTCTCCGAAGCCGGCCTTGTGTTCCTCCTGCTGTTGCACATGCTGGGGGGCTTGCGGCTCCTCGTGCTCGAAAACCTGGAATGGCGCGATGGACAGAAGCAGCTCGCGACGATCGCTGCGGCCGTGTCGGCAGCTCTCGTATTCATTTTCCTCGCGCGAGCCTTGTAAAATCCAATGGCGCTGGAACGACTCGATACCGACATTTTGATCCTCGGCTCCGGCGGCGCCGGACTGTTCGCGGCGTTGCACGCGTTGCGTGCAAACCCCGATCTGCAAATCACGATCGCGACGAAGGGACTGCTCGGCAAGAGCGGATGCACGCGAATGGTGCAAGGCGGCTACAACGTAGCCCTCAACCCCGGCGACTCGGTCGAACGGCATTTCATGGATACCATCGAGGGGGGCAAATGGCTGCCGCATCAGGAGCTGGCCTGGACATTGGTGTCGCGTGCGGTCGAGCGGGTGCGCGAGCTGGAGAACGAGCTCGGCTGCTTCTTCGATCGCAATCCCGACGGCACCCTGCACGGCAAGGCCTTTGCCGGTCAGAGCTTCGACCGCACCGTCCACAAGGGTGACCTCACCGGCATCGAGATCGTTAATCGGCTGATGGAGCAGATATGGGCGCGTCCGATCCGGCGCCTGGAAGAGCATCGCGCCGTTGCGTTTGTTGCATCGAGACACGGAGAGCTCGCCGGGGTGCTGATGATCGATATTCGCACCGGCGAGCTCCGTTTCGTGACCGCACAGGCCGTGCTGCTGGCGACGGGCGGCGGTCCCACCATGTATCGCTATCATACGCCTTCAGGCGATAAGAGCATGGACGGGCTGGCCATGGCGCTGCGCGCGGGCCTTCCGCTGCGCGATATGGAGATGGTCCAGTTCCATCCCACCGGCCTTCTTGCCGGGCCGCATACGCGAATGACCGGCACCGTCCTCGAGGAGGGATTGCGCGGGGCTGGTGGCCATCTCCTCGACGGGACCATGCGCCGCTTCATGGGCGATTACGATGACAAGCTCGAACGGGCCACTCGCGACGTGGTCAGCCGCGCCATGTACGCCGAGATGAAAGCCGGCCGCACCACGCCCAATGGCGGTCTCTACATCAAGATGAGCCACCTCGGACCCGCGAAGGTGGCAAAGCAGTTCAAAGGCATGGTGGATCGCTGCCGCGACTGCGGCTTCGATCTCGCCGGCGGACTCGTGGAAGTAGTGCCGACCGCGCACTATTTCATGGGTGGGGTCATATGCAGGGCCGATACTTCGACGCAATGGCCCGGGCTTTTCGTGGCCGGCGAGGATGCCAGCGGCATGCACGGAGCCAACAGATTGGGCGGCAACGGCGTCGCCAACTCGACGGTGTTTGGCGGCATTGCGGGCGACGTGATGCCGCGGTGGATTGCGGCCAATCCAGGCCGGCGGCAACCGGACCAAGATGCGCTCGATGCGGAGATTTCCCGCGCGCTGCATCCTTTCACCCGGGGCGGAGGAAACTTGAACGCGCTGCGGGAGCGGCTGCTGGATGCGATGTGGGATGATGTCGGCGTGGTGCGCGATGCTGCCGGCCTCGTTCGGGCCTGCACAACGCTCGATTCGATCGAGACCGAGCTGCTCGCAACGGGCATCGGGACCAGCGAGCGTGCGTTCAATCTCAGCTGGCAGGATTGGCTCAACCTGCGCTCGCTCTGCGAGATAAGCCGAGTGATTGCGCTTGCGGCCAAGCGCCGCGAGAATTCCCGCGGCGCCCATTTCCGCTCCGACTTTCCGGAGCCGGGCGATCTTGCGACCTCGCGCTTCACGGTGGCGCGCCGCATTGAGGGCAAGATAGATATCGGCGAGCAGCCGGTTGAGTTCACCCATATCCGGCCGGGCGAGAGCCTGCTCGATAAGATGGCCGCGGCCGAGTAGAGCAAAGACAATCATGATCCCCCTGTCCTGCATTCAAGGTATCGCCGAAGAGCTGATGGCCAAGGCCGCCATCGAGATCCCCGAGGACTACCTCGAAGGACTGCGCAGATGTGCGCAGACCGAGACCGGCGACCTGTCGGCCTTCGTCATCAGGGCAATGCTGGAGAACTACGAGGCCGCCAAGGAAGATCGCCGGGCGATGTGCGGCGATACCGGCGTGCCCCGGTGGTACGTCAAGATCGGCAACGAGGCGCGGATCGAGGGCGGGCCGGTGGCGCTGGAAGCAGCGTTGCGCCGCGCGACCGCGCACGCCACCAGCACCGTGCCGCTGCGTCCCAACCGCGTGCACCCGCTCTGGCGGACCGACCACAACAACAATGTCGGGATCGGCGCCCCCGAGATCGAATACGCCTTTCATCCCGATGCCGACTGGATCGAGCTGACCACGGTGCACAAAGGCGGCCTGTTCGGGTCCGACTACCGCATGCTGTTTCCCGGCGACGGTATTGAGGGCATCAAGCGGTTCTATCTCGATACGCTGATCGGCTTCGGCAAGCGCGGCCTGGCGTGCCAACCGGCCATCGTCGGTGTCGGGGTCGGCGGCTCCAAGGACATCAGCATGGTGCTGGGCAAGCAGGCGTCATGCCTGCGCACAGTCGGCTCGCGCAATCCGGATCCCGGCATTGCTGCCCTGGAGGAGGAGCTCAAGGTCCTCGGCAACAGCATCGGCATGGGCGCCATGGGTTTCATCGGCTCTTCCATGGTGATCGATTGTCACATCGAGGTCGGCTATTGCCACACCGGCGGGATGCCCATGTCCGTGCACATGTTCTGCCTCTCCTCGCGCCGCGCCTGCGCCCGCATCCTTGCCGACGGCAGAGCCCAATTCCGCACCGATCCGATGTGGTTCACCGACTACATGCGCCGCTCCACCGTTGAATGGGAGGAGCGCGCGGCACAGGCGGCGGAATAAACCATGCCCGAGCTCAAGACGGTCCGCTTGCAGCTTCCCGCGTCCACCGAGGATTTGCGCGGGCTGGAGATCGGCACTGTGGTCTATCTCGCAGGCCGCATCTTCACCGCGCGCGAAGGCGTGTACAAGCGTGCCGTCGAGGACGGAGCCGGGATGCCGGCCGATAAGGACGCGCTCGGCCGCGTCAATTTTCATTGCTCGCCCGCCGCGGCGATCAATCCCGACGGCAGCTACACCGTCGGTGCGGTCACGGCGACGGCATCGTTTCGATTTGCCAAGTGGCTCGACGGCTGGTTCAGGCTTTCCGGCTGCAACATCATCATCGGCAAGGCCGGCATGACCTCCGACATCTATCGCCGCCACTTCGTGCCGAGCAACGCCGTCTATCTCACCACCGTCGGGTACGGGACCGGCGCGCTGCTCGGCCGCGGCATCAAGGGCGTCAGCGGCGTTTATTGGCTCGAGGAGCTTGGGCTGGCGCAGGCCATCTGGGTGCTCGAGGTCGAGAATTTCGGGCCGTTCCTGGTCGAGAGCGATCTTGCCGGGAACAGCCTGTTCGAGCGCGAGAACGCCAAGATCGCACCCGGTCTGGAGAAGCTCTATGCCGGCACCCGGCCGGCCACGATGCGCCGTTACGGCGAGACCGACGACAAGACCGAGGAGGTGATTTGACCGGATGGAGCACCCCGCTCGGTATCGACATGATGTTGACCACTCGCGCCGGGGATTTCTTGCTGGAAGTCTGACCGTTGCCGCCATATTACGGCAAGTAGCCGTGGCCCGAGCGGCAATCAAGGCACCATCGGCACCCGTGCCGGTGACGCAATTCGGCGTAGTCGGCGATAACATAACGGACGACACAGCAGCGATGCAACGGGCATTTTCATCGGGCTATCCGCTATACGTTCCGCCTCTGCACTACCGAATCAAATCGAGACTAAATGCTCCCTTCAACCTGAAAATCAGAGGTGACTACAGCTTCGGCGGCGCCTCTGGCACTTTCCCTCTCTTCAACTTCCGCGCCGGGGTGACCGGTATTCGGTTTCCGTCGACGGCCGCCAACGAAATTTTGGCACTCGATATGGAGGGGCTCGCATTCCATAGTGGGGAAACGCAGCTTTCTTTTCCGAACGGCGGTGTAGGCGTGAACATCAGACGGTGTCAGTTCACAGGCCCTACGGTCGCAGGACTTCATAGCAAGGGATTTCAGCAGGAATGGTTCCTGAATCAGATTGTATTCGAGGGTGGCCGTAAAGGCCTCTACATGGAACAAGCCAAGGGTTCATTCAGCGGCTGGGCGAGCCTACTAGATAAGAGTGCGTTCCGTGACATCTACTGCACGGGTCAGACCGAGAATGGCATCGACGTGGGTGCGGCCACGTCGAACACTTGTTTTTGGGAGAGCATACGACTGGTCCATTGTCGTCAAGATGCCTGGGTGCTACGTGGTGGCCTCCGCGACTGGGTCATCATCCAGGTGAACAACGAGGGCAACAATTACAATCCAGGCCATACCATCGAACCGACGGCCGGTAGTATCGAGATGGGCTCTAGAGATTTGGTTGTTGTATCGGTAGCGGGTCTTGAGGTTGGTCATACGTTGACGATTGCGGGTGCAGGTGCACCGGTCGATGTTGCACGACCAACCGATCTCTATTCACAAGTAGAACGCATAACGGGATCGCACATCATCCTTTCTGATATGGCCGGCGCGACAGTTACGAATGCCGAAGTTGTCAATTTTCAATACTGCGACATGAAGCTCGTTTCAGACGGCAACACGGCGCCGGGATATATTACCATTATCGGCGGCAATTTCGGAAGTGCTGGAACGAATGGGATCGTTCGCTATGGTATCGACGCGTCGTCCAGCAACGTCATTACCGGCATGATGCAGCAACCGAGTCACCGGCCTACTTTTTACGATCCGCACAACCAGGTGACACTCGTGGGTGGAGGGAATGCCACCGTTCGAAAATAGTTGACACCGGACGTTGCGACGCACAGTCATTGGTTGAAGTCCGGATATCCGGCGTCGCGCTGAGAAATAATTTGCGGCGTATCTGGCCACACGATACCGAACGCCGGATCGTTCCAGCGCAAGCCCTTGCCCTGCCGCATGGCCTCACGCAGCAAGCCGCGGAAGTCGTTCTGCACCCGCTCGCTCCTTTCTTGGAAGCCGGCGTAATAAGCTGGCGTCATCAGGCAGCGAGCAGCCGCCGCCAGCTCCATTCATACATCACGAAGTCGTGAAATGTCATCCGCGAGCCCGCCTCGGGTTCGTTTGGCCAAAATTGCTCTCCTCAGTCGCGCTCCGTCGGGTTCGTTTGGCGCTGTTCATATTCCAACGTTGTTTTCACTACGGTTTTGCCATTGGCTTCGTTTGCGGAACTTGGCTTCGTTTGCGGAAACATCAAAACGGTTGCCCAATCGAGCCAAGACAGCCGCCTACAGCCGCCTACAGCCGCCAGTGGATGACGGCTGCAACCGTCTGGTGCCGGCGCGCTCCGCGGCACCGCTCCGGCGGCAAGCGCCCGATTGAGAAGTACAACTTCTGAGAGAGCGAAAACGAGCCTCCCTGTAAACAACAGGAAATTTACAGGGATTTTTTCTCCCGCAAGTTGAACCGGCTATATCCCGGGCCTGCAAGCGCCCTCTTCCCAGGTCTACGTCCGGCATGTCGGGCTCGGTGCGGATCGCCGCCATAACAATCACCTCACCAAGAGCAAAGCCCGGCGCAGCAACCCCACCGGGCTTTGAACACCCTTCTGAAGGGTGCCCTTTTATACCTGAGTCCGTTTTCGATTGTCCAGAAAAATTTGTTCAGCAAATTTTGTTTCAGAAATCGCAGGTTGCACGCGTACTACAGTAGAAGTGTACCCCAGTACGAGCAGGGCGACAGCGTCTTGCATCTCGACCGTAGGAATCGTCGTTATCGCGGCTATCCAAGGCCGGTCTATTTGCACTGGCCAGCCTCGGGCTCGCATTCTGGCAGCTTGACCGCATGGTGAAGCGCGTACCCATCGATGAGCCTTGGAACGCACGCCGAGCCAAAGCGCCGGACTCGCAGACCTTGGGTGCATGGCTTGATTCGCCATGGCATGTGCCTTCGGCCGCGGCCCGGAAATTGATCCGGACGACGATGACAGTTCTGTTTTGCGTCGATCCGGACGAGGTTTCATTGCTTGGTTCGTTAGTGCTCGCCTGCGGCGGCGGAAGCTTTGAATATTATATAAACGGTATCGCCGATTGACTCGCTAGGAACAGGCGCTGGAGGCCCGGACTTTTCAGGTCTCAAGGTTATCGGTTTGGGCAAGCCGGCGATCATCGACATGCAGCTCGCATCGGTGAATTGAGCAATGTTCGACAAGTTAGGGCATTCGCAGTCTGCATGGCATCTGCATGGCTGCTCGCAATTGACCGGCCCGCAAACCTCGTTGTAATTGTTTTGGCAAACAGACAGTGTCGACGCATGTCCAGACACCGAATTGCCTAATCTAGCATAGCGTGGAGTTGGAAATTCAGATGTCGATATCCAATGGCGTCAAGGTCGTTGGCTATTACGACTGTCCCGGTGGCGGGCAGGTCGTTGTCCGCAAAAACGTTGCCTATGTCGGCCATGTGAAGCCACCGAACGGCACGACCATCATCGATGTTGCCGATCCGTCTAAACCCCGCGAGCTCGCACACATCGGCGTTCCGGCAGGCACGCTGTCGCACAAAGTGAGGGTTGAGAACGACATTATGCTAGTCAACCGGGAGGTGTTCCCAATCGGCCGTATCGATCCGAATTTTCGCGGCGGTCTTGAGGTTTTCGACGTGAGCAAACCGTCAAATCCGAGGCATATCAGCACCTGGGCGGCGCGTGGGATGCATCGTTTCACCTTCGACGGTCGCTACGTTTATGGCTCACCCGAATTCGACGGCTATCTCGGCAACATTGTTGCCATCATCGATTTCAATGAGCCGGCAAAACCGCAGGAAGTTGGGCGCTGGTGGATGCCTGGACAATGGATCGCCGGCGGCGAAAAGCCGGACTGGGAGGGGACCGCCCACCGCTGCCATCATCCGATTCGTGTTGGCAATCGCTTGTATACCAGCTACTGGCACGGCGGGTTTGTTATTCTCGGCATCGAGGATATCAGCAATCCGAGGTTCATCTCGGGGCTGGACTGGAGCCCTCCCTTTCCCTGGCCAACGCACACCGCATTGCCAGTGCCTTTTCCAGTGCGCGGACGGCGGATCATGCTGGTCGCTGACGAGGATGTAGTGCGACTGGAAATTTCTGCGCCCGCCTTTCTCTGGATCGTCGATATAACCGACGAAACGAAACCGATCCCCTTTGCCAGTTTTCAGGTGGCCGAGGAGGATGGTTCGCCGAAGGTCGACTACACGGGCATGCATCAGTTCTGCGAGGAAATCCGCAGCCCCGAAATTCCGATCGCCTGGTTCGCGCATGGGCTTCGCATCGTCGATATCGGAAACCCGCATGCACCGCGTGAAGTCGCTGCCTTCATGCCGGATGTTCCTGTCGGTGCAACCCGGGTGCAGAGCAACGATGTGTGCTTCGACGACCGCGGTCTCATTTATCTGATCGACCGGACGCGCGGCCTGCATATTCTCGAACGAACATGAACCAGCGCAGACCGAGACCGGTCACACGCCAGGGCGCATCGCGATACCTTGTGAGCTTGGATCATGAGTTTTGTAATCCGTAACGCCCGCGTCCGCGGCCACCAGCAGAACGTCGACATCGCTATTGACGGCGAAAAAATCTCGGCGGTCGGGCCGAAGCTTCCCGCCCACGCGCAGAGCGAAATCGACGCGGAAGGCAATCTAGTATTGCCGGGGCTTTTCAACCTGCACTATCACGCCGACAAGTGCCTGCTGGGCGAAATCATGCGACCGAACGTTTCCGGGACTTTGCCGGAGGCGATCGAGATCACGAACGATTTCAAGCGGAAATACGATCCTGCCGAGGTAGCCAGCCGCGCCGTGCGCACCATCGAGCAAGGAGTGATGAATGGCACCACGTTTTTCCGGTTGTTCTGCGATGTCGGGACGATCGGCGGCTTGCGCGCGGCGCGCGGCTTGTTGCTGGCGCGCGACAAAGTAAGAAAATATTGCCGTGTTCAGGTTGTCGCGTTTCCTCAGGAAGGAATCGTGCGCGACCCGGGGGCCACCGCGTTGATGGAAGAAGCGATCAAGGAGGGCTGCGACGTCGTCGGCGGTCTGCCCTGGTACGAATACACCGACGAGGAAGCCCGCCAGCACATCGACATCTGCTTCACGATGGCCAAAAAGCACGACCTCGACATCCACATGCTCGTGGACGATACCGACGACGCCAATTCCCGCAGCCTCGAATATCTCGCGCTCAAGACCATGCGCGAGGGTTTCAACGGCCGTGTGACGGCGAGCCACTGCGGGGCGATGGCGGGATACAACGACGTCTATGCCGCCAAGATCATCGACATGGTGGCGAGGGCGGGAGTCACCATCTCGGTCAACGCTCACATCAATCTGGTCTGCTCGGCGCGGCTCGATCGTGAGCCGAAACGTCGCGGAATCGCTCGCGTAAAAGAGCTGCTGGAGCGCGGCGCCAACATCATCACGTCGCAGGATGACGTGAACGATCCCTATTACCCGTTCGGCAAGCCGGATCCGCTCGAATGCGCCACGATGCTGGCGCATGTCGCCCAGCTCACGCTGCCGCATGAGCTCGAGCAGGTGATGGACACGATTACGGTCAATTCGGCGCGGGCTGCGCGCCTGTCCGATTACGGCATCGGGCCCGGCATGCGGGCCGATCTGGTATTGATCGGCGCTCCTTCGGTGCACGAGGCGCTGCGCCTGCAGCCGCCGCGCCTGCACGTATTCAAGGATGGCCGCGAGGTCGCGCGCTCTTCGCTGTCGCAACAGCTTCTCCCATAGGCCACGACGTGGCGGACCGCCGCGGGCGTGCGTTGTCCATTCCGATGCTTGATTGACCCACGAGCAATGACATGGTGGATTATAACGGGCCGCTTGATCTGATCGTCCGTAACGGGGCGCTGGTGATACCCGGTGTCGGCCAAGTCAAGGCCGATGTCGGCATTGCGGACGGCAAAATCGCCGCTCTAGGCGACCACTTGGCGCAGACAAGCGCGGAAATTTACGACGCGACCGGGCGAACAGTACTGCCGGGCATTTTCGACCCGCACATTCATCTTGGTAACGAGCAGTCTTACGAAAGCGAAACCGAGACCGAGACCCGCGCCGCAATTCTCGGCGGCGTCACCACGGTCGGAATCTTTTTGCGCAGCCTGGAGGATTCTTATTTCCAACACCTGCCGGCATTTTGCAAGGCAATGAACGAGCGCAGCTACGTCGACTCGGTTTTCCACCCGCAGATCTTTACCGAGCAGCAGATCGAGGAAATTCCCGGCTACGCCGAGCAATACGGTATCCGCTCCTTCAAGTTCTACATGTCCGGCATGCCGGGCATCGTGAAATCGGTCACCGACGACGTTCTCCTAAAGGGGTTTCGTGCTGTGGCCTGGCTCGGGCCGGATGCCGTCGCCTGCGTGCATTGCGAAACCGGCGCCCTGATCGACCGCGCGCGCAATGAGCTCAAGCTGCGCAAGCCGGAAGGCACGCTGGCCGATTGGGAAGATGCGCATCCGGCGGTGGCGGAAGCGCTCGCGATTCAAACCGCGCTCTATCTCGCCAAGATCGCGGGAGCGCATCTCTACGTCGTCCATCTCTCGAGCTGGCAGGGACTTGAGATCGTCCGCGCTGCTCGCCGCGCCGGTATGCAGTTCACGGTGGAAACAACGACGCCTTATCTTGGTATCAACAGCAGTGATCCGAACGGATTTCTGGCAAAGATGGTGCCGCCTGTGCGCACGCCGGAGCATCAGACCGCGTTGTGGCAAGGAGTCCTGGAAGGCTCGGTCAACACCGTCGGCACGGACAACACCTCGCGCGCGCGCGCCACAAAACGGCCAGAGGCGGGCTTGCACGGATCGCGGCCGGGCCTGCCGGTCCTCGGCTCCCACTTGCCGGCGCTGTTGCATTACGGGCGCCTGCGCGGCGTTCCCCTCGAAATTTTGATTGAGCGGGCAACGCGCAGCCCTGCCCGCGTCTACGGCATCTACCCGCAGAAGGGCACGATTGCAGTGGGCTCCGATGCCGACCTCGCGGTCGTCGATCTTGACGAGGAACGTGAGGTACGCGCCGAGGACTTGCAGGGGATGTCGGATTTTTCGCCGTTCGAGGGCAAGCGGCTGCGCGGCTGGCCGGTCGCAACCATCAAAGCGGGTAAGATCGTGGCCCGCGACGGCAAGATCGTCGGCAACCCTGAGGGCCGGTATCTGCCGCGCAAGCCCGCCTCGATGACGCAGCTGGAGTGGTTCAGAAACGCATGAACGACGCGACCGGTCAGATTTTGTCGATCTTCCCGACTTCGATCACGCGTTTCCACTTGGCAATCTCGTCCTTGACGTAAGCGGCAAAATCCGCAGACGAGTCGCCGTCCGCCACCACGCCGAACTCGAGGAGCCGTTTGCGTATCTCGGGCTCCCTTACAATGTCGGATATTTGCTTCTGCAGCAGAGCCACGACCGACTGCGGCGTTCCCGCCGGCACGAACACGCCGGTCATCGTTTCGGCGTCCTGGCCCTTGATGCCGAGCTCGTCGAGGGTGGGAACGTCCGGCAGGCTTTCCAGTCGTCTCTCGGCGGTGATCGCCAGCGCACGAATCTTGCCTTGCTTGATCAAGGGAACGGAGTTGCCGATCGCGGCGCATGCGATCGGCGTGAAACCGCCAAGCACGGACTGAATCATCGGGCCGCCGCCTGCAAATGGCACAGTGACGAAGCTCACCCCGAGACCCTGCTTGAGCATTTCGATCGACAGCGATGGAGTGGTACCGGTACCCGGAGAAGCGACGCTGTATTTGCCGGGATTGGCCCGCATCAGGTCGATCAGCTCATTCATCGTCTTGGCGAGAAACTCTTGATTGACCAGCCAAGAGTTGGGCGAGGCGCCCGCTTTCGTCACGGGGATGAGATCCTTTTCCACGTCAAAAGGCATCCGCTGGTATAGGCTCGGATTGACCACGATGCTCGAGGACGCAAACAGGACGGTGTAACCGTCGCCCTTTGCGTGCGCGGCCTCCGCCATGCCGATATTGCCGCCGGCACCCCCGACGTTCTCGACGAAAAACTGTTGATGCAGGCGATCGGAGAGCTTCTGCACGATGAGCCGCGCGGCAATATCGGTGACGCCACCAGCAGGGAAGGGCACGATGACCCTGACCGGATGATCGGGATAGCCCGCCGCATGCAAGCTTGGCGCCGAAGCGACAGTTAAAAACGTCAGCAGCACGGTAATCCTGAAGATGGCTCTCATGTCATTCTCCGGCTTCCCATGAGCTCAAACGAAAGTGAGACAAGAGAGCCAGCATGCACTCGGTCATGCCTCCTCTGCTGCGAACGATCACTTGACCAAGCGCGTGAGCTGCTCGACCGGCCTTCCCGTCGCTGCGGACAGGTAGCTCATATCGACATAGTCGGGAACCTTGGCGCTCGTGTCGGTCTTGGTGAAGCCGAAAACGGGACCTTGCTTCGCCACGTTGACCATGGTTTGCACATCCGCTCGCACGTCCCAGATGCCGTGTTTCCAGGCTTCCGCAATAACATCCTTGCTTACGCCGGTGTATTCTGTGATCAGGCTGACGGCCTCGTCCGGACTTTTCACGTAGAAGTCCAGCGACTCTGCATAGGCCTGCAGAAATCTCACTGCCACGTTCCGGTCCTTGAGAAAATCGGTATTGGCGGCAAGGATCTGGTTTCCGGCGCCGTAGTCTTCAGTTTTGCCAATGTCGCAGCACGGGGGATAGTAGCCATAACCCTCGACGACGGCACGATCGAGGAGCGGCGACCATAGCACAAGGCCATCGAGATCGCCGTTTTTAAGCGCTTGCAGCTCAGCAGGTCCTGCCGAGGTCGCGTTGATCAGATTGACTTTCGAAATGTCGACGCCGTTTTCCTTTGCCGCCAGCGTGAACAGAATTGCGACGTAGCTTCCCGGCGGTCGGCGGATGCGCTTTCCTTCGAGCTCCTTCCATGACTTGATCTCAGCCCCTCTACGCATGATCAGATTCTGGCCGCCCAACTGCTCGCCGGCGAGGATCTTGACGTTGTTTACGTTATGCTCCGCCATCAGCGCCGGGCTTTGGTAGCCCAGAGTACCCAGCTCGACCCCGCTTTCGAGATTGCGCTGCATGTCGGCATTCGTGCCGGCCGGGATGTATTCGACGCGAAAACCGGCTTTTTCTGCGAACGGTCCGATCCCCCATAGCGGGATTGCGCTGACGCTGCGCGCGAGCGTTATGCGGATGTGCCTGGGCTCGTCGGCGAACACGTTGCACGCGACAGAGATGATCGAGGCAACGGCCATTACTGCCGCAACGACCGCAAAACGATGGCGGCAGATGGCGCAAAAATCGCGCCAGATTGTTCGCATGTTCATCTCCGGGTTGCTACCGAACTGCGCTGCCGAAGGCAGGGTAAAGTTTTCAGCCCGCTCCCAGCACCCACACTGTCACGATCGCATGATAAATGCATCATCCACGCGCCGAAAGCGCAGCCGATTTGCGCCTGGTGCTACCACGTGCCGCGGCCATGGTTGGCGCGCAGGAATCGTCGGTGATGTACGCGGCGCCGTCCCTTCGCTATCAGTGGAAACAAAGAACGGTCAAACGAGCGCGAGAGGGGGGCGCGATGGCGGGCAGGCAGAGAATCGTCGCGATCGAGGAGCACTTTTGGATACCCGAGCTGCGAGACCGCTACAGCGGACCGCAAGGCATTTCGGCGCATACCCCGGCCCGCCAGCTCGACGATCTCGGCGAGATCCGGCTGAAGGAGATGGACGGCGCCGGCATCGACATGCAGGTCATCTCGCATATGCAGCCCGGAACGCAGATCTTCGATCCTGAGACTGCGATCGCGCTTGCCCGCAAGGCGAACGACCTGCTTTATGCGGCAACCCGGGTGCATCCGAGCCGGTTTGCAGGCTTTGCCGAGCTGCCGACCGTCGATCCCAAGGCCGCCGCCGACGAGCTCGAACGCACCGTGACGCAGTACAACTTCAAGGGCGCGCTGATCAACGGCCTGACCGCCGGCGCTTTCCTCGATGATAAAAAATTCTGGTGCATCTTCGAACGGGCGCAGGCACTGGACGTGCCGATCTATTTGCATCCTGGCATTCCGCACCCCGCTGTGACCGAGGCTTATTATTCCGACCACCGCCGCGGCGGGTTTCCGTTCCTCTCGGTCGCGTGGGGGTTTACTGCCGAAACCGCCATTCACGCCATACGCCTGATTGTAAGCGGCGTATTCGATGCCTTTCCGCTTTTGAAGGTCATCCTCGGCCATCTTGGCGAAACTATTCCATTCACGCTGTGGCGCTGCGACTGGATTCTCGAACATGTCGGCGGCCGGGCGGGATTCGCCGACCTCTTCCGCAAGCATTTCTATTTGACGACGAGCGGAAACTTTCAGCCCTCGGCGTTGGCCTGCTGCATTGCCGAGATTGGCGCCGACAAGATCATGTTTGCAGTGGATTATCCCTATAATGCCAGCTCCGACGGCGTGGCATTCATCCGCGGCGCACCGATCAGCGAAGCAGACAAGCAGAAAATCCTCCACGCCAACGCGGACTGCCTGCTGCGTCTTTCCGCCTGAAGGGCGACATGTGATATGAGTCAGACGGGGCACTGGTCATAGCCGCGGCATAGGACGCGCAAGGATCGAGCAATGGATCGCGTGCCAAACCCCATCCTTGGGCCAAACAAGTTCAAGTTTGGTCTTTTCAACGCCAATTGCGACGGCGGCTTTGCCGTCAGCAAGGCGCCCGAGCGCTGGCGGTGCGAGTGGGACGACGTCGTCAAGGCCTGCGTCATGGCCGATGAAGCCGGCATTGATTTCATCCTGCCGGTGGCGAAATGGCGAGGGCTCAGCGGCGAAGCGGACAACCTTGGCCGCTCCTTCGAGACCCTGACCCACAGCGCCGCGATCGGCGCGGTGACCAAGCGGATCGGCCTGTTCGCCACCGTTCATGTGCCCTTGGCGACGCCGGCTTTCATCGCCAAGGCGATCGCAACCATCGATCATGTGACGCACGGTCGTGCCGGGCTCAATATCGTGTGCGGATGGAATCAGGATGAGTTCAACGTGCATGGCGTCACCATCGACCCGGACCGCCGCTACGACCAGGGGCTGGAATGGTTCAAGATCTACGCCAGGATCTTGCAGGGTGGTCCGCCGTTCGATTGGGACGGTGAGTTCTACAAGCTGCGCGGCGTGACGACGAACCCCCTCACGCTGCAGCGGCCGCGGCCGCCGATCATGTCCGCTGGATTTTCGCCAAAAGGCCGGGATTTCGCCGCGCAAGCGGCCGATCTTCTATTCACCTCCGTCTCTAACCTGGAGCGCGCGCCGGCCATCGTCAAAAGCGTGCACGACTTTGCCGCGCGCTATGGCCGCAGCATCGCGGTGTTCACGACCTGTCACATCGTTTGCCGGCCCACCCGGAAGGAAGCGGAAGATTTCTACCACTATTTTGCCGAGGAGATGGCCGACCGCGAGTCGCTCGCCTACATTGTCCATCAAAAAGAAGCGACCGCCGGCAGCGACATCGCCATATCGGAGCGCCCCGACACTAACCCGCAGGCCAACACCCGCCGGCGCGGCAAGGTTTATGCCGGAACGTTCCCCGGCTGCTACACCATCGTCGGTACACCGGACGATGTGACCCAGGAAATGATCGAGATGAGCGAAGCCGCCCTTGCCGGCGCCTCGATCTGTTTTCTCGATTACCTTGCAGCCATGCCGTACTTCATCCAGGAGGTCCTGCCGCGGCTCGAGCGCGCCGGATTGCGCGAGAAGAGCAGCATCGCTGCGCGTAGCACAGCCATGGTGTAGCGGGCCTCGTGCCGCTTGGAGTGGTGCCGCCGTCATCTGCGGCATCCCTCGCCTTGACAGCTTCGCGTGCCGCTCCCTACCGTGAGCTGGGTTGTTTTGAGGCTTGCTTGATGATGCGCGATCCGCAGGTGGATCTCGTCTTTTCGCACATGACGCCGCGTTACCTCGCCACGGGCGTGGATCCCAACGACCTGCAACGCCTGGCAGGCCGCATCGAACGGTGGGACGACTGGTGCCGCGTTTGGTGTGAAGAGGCAGCGCGCCACGAAGGTCTCGCGCACGCAGCTGCCCAGCGTAATCGTAACGTTACTGCGTCCGAAGCCAATCTGCGCGCGTCGATCTATTATCACTACGGAAAACACCTTTTCGCGCATGATCCGGAGCAATACCTGTTCGCGCAGCGGCGTATGCTGGCCTGCTATCACTCCGGTGCCGCGGGCGCCGATCCCCCCGTCGAGCGGCTAGCGATTCCCTTCGACGGCGCGAGCATGGTGGGCAATCTGCGCCGGCCTGCGGGGGTGGCCCGACCGCCGGTCGCGATCATCTTGCCGGGTCTCGACGCCTGCAAGGAAGAGCTGCACGCATGGAGCGACGCTTTCGTGCGGCGCGGCGTGGCTACGCTGGCGATCGATGGCCCCGGACAGGGCGAGACAGCGTTTCGACTGCCGATCACCACCAGATGGGGCGAGGTGATCGATGTGCTGGAGAAGCGCTCTGACGTTACCGGCAGCAGCGTAGCGGTGGTCGGCCAAAGCCTCGGCGCGCTCTATGCGCCGCTCGCCGCGGCGTTTGAGCCGCGCATCAAAGCTTGTGTCTCCAATTGCGGGCCGTTCGACTTTGGCCCAGTGCTCCCCACCATGCCCGCAGCGTCGCAGGAGACGTTCCGGGTGCGCAGCCATGCCAAGACCCTTGCCAAGGCTTACGAGATTGCCCGCGGCTTGACCCTCGAAGGCGTGGCCCAGCGGATCAAATGCCCGCTGCTGGTGGTTTTCGGCGCCGGCGACAAGCTCATTCCGGCGAGCGAGGGCGAGCGCTTAGCGCGCGCAGCCAGCGGCCCGACCGAGCTCGTGGTGTTCGAGGAGGGCAACCATGTGTGCTTCAACATCAGCTACAAGTTTCGTCCCTTGACTGCCGACTGGACAGCCGAGCACCTGAACGCGACCGCGCACTGAAAGCGAATACCCGCAGCGAGGAGAAAATGGCGCCGCCGCGCTCTTACACCCTGCCCAATCCCTACGGTCCCGGCAGCACGGACTATATGGCCGGCATCGATTTCGGCCGCATGCGGCAAGAGCGTCTATGCAAAGCGCAAGCCGCGCTCAAACGGCATAATATCGCGGCGGCGCTATTCATGCGCCACGAGAACATGCGCTATACGGTTGCGGTGAAGGGACACGCGTTCTGTCCGCAGCTCAGCTACGCCCTGGTCTTCGCCGAGAGCGATCCGATCCTCTACGAGCTCGGCGACATGGTCGAGCATCAGAAATTATACTGCCCATGGCTCAAGCCAGAGAACATCCGCTTCTCCTATAGTTGGCTCGATTCCATCTGCGGCCCGGAAGGGGCCAAGGAGGAAGCCAAACGCTTCGCGGCAGCCATTGTCGCCGATCTCAAGGCAAATGACGTGCTCGGCGAGCGCATCGGCGTCGATGCGCTCGACGAGCCGGGGCGCGCGGCGCTGCGTGCCGCAGGCGTCGAGCTGGTGGATGTGAAGCCGGCGATCATGGAAGCGCGGCGCAACAAGACGCCGGATGAGCTTGCCTGCATCGAGACCGCCATCGCCATCTCCAACAACGGCTATGCAAGCTTCATGGGTTTCAGGCCGGGCATGCGTGAGCGCGACGGTGGCGCCGCCATGCACGAGGCCATGATGCGCGCGGGAGCCGAATTCGCCTCCGGCGGCGTACGGTCCAAGTTGAACACCTACGACGTTTATCACCATGGCAACACCGACCGGATCGTCGACGCCGGCGACCTCGTCGTCGTCAACACCTGCGGTACGGCTTTCGCAGGCTACCGGGTGTGCATCTATCGCAGCTTCATCCTGGGCCGGAAGCCCAATGCGAAAGAGCGTGACTTTTACGCACGCTGCCGCGAGCGGTCTATGCTATCATCGATCGCATGCAGCCGGGTGCGACCACCGCCGATGCTGCCAAGGCCCTGCTGCCTTCGAACACCTGGGGATATTCGGCGGAGCAGTCGCTGCTGGTGGCAGAGGTGGGTCACGGCATCGGCATGACCTATGAGGAACCGGTCATCAGCCGGATATGGTCTTTCGAGTATCCGCAAATGCTGGAACCGGGAATGGTCGTAGCGGTGGAATGCCGCGAGGGCGAGTGGGGCTACGGCGGCGTGCGGCTCGAGGAGATGGTGCTGGTGACCGAGACCGGCAACCGTGTTCTCAGCAACTGGCCGTCAGAGGAAATCATTCCAGTGGCGAGTGTGCTCGCATAGCGCCGAGGGAGGAAGTGAAGATCATGACAGGAGCTCGCTGGATTGCAGCCGCGGTGGTTATTCTGATCGCAATGATGCTGTTGGTGACAGGAGGACCGGAGTCCACCGCGCGTGCACAAGCGGGCAAGAAGGTGGTGCGCATAGCGTCCGCACGCGGGGTCATCTTCTATCCGCTTTGGGGAATGGAACGTTTCGCCGAAAAATACGGCATCCACACAGAGATGATTCCGATAATGACCAATGCCGATCAGCAGCGAGCACTGCAGACGGGCGGCACCGATGTGGCGACGCAAGGATACGTGAATCCGGCCATCATGGCGGAGCAGAACGTCACGAACGTCAAGATCATTTCCGGACTTTATCTCGGCGGCCAGAACTTGATCATGCGCAAGGGCGTGGAGCTGAAAAGCTGGAAGGATCTCGAAGGCAAGAAAATCGGCCGCGCGCCGGGAACGTTTGCGCAGGTGCTGTTCATCCTGGCAGCCGAAACGAACAATGTCGACGTATCGAAGATAAACCTGGTCAACGTCACCGCGGTTGGCACCGCAGAGCTGCAGGCGCTCAAGAGCGGCGATCTCGACGGCTTGGTGATGTTCTCGCCCACCGTCGACCGCGGGGTGGTCGAAGGCTATGCTTATTACCCGCAGTGTTGCGACATTTCCTCGACCGCCAAATTTGACGGGCGCAATCAGCTGCTCGCTGCGAACACCGATTTTCTGAAAGACCGTCAGACCGCAGTCAATTTCCTCAAGGCGTATCTCGATTCGGAAAAATACTATCTGCAAAACCGGGACAAGGCGATTGAAGTCGCAACCCAATACACCGGTGTCGGCAAGGATGTCGTCGAGGAGGCATTGAAGCACGCGACGTTGGAACACCGGGTTGACGTGCAGACTGCGACCGACATCGCCAAAGAGGGTCCGAAGTTCGGCTTCACCAAGGCCGATGTGAGCGGCAAGGTCGCGTCCTACTTTGATCTGAGCTACTTGTCCGAGGCGACCAGCAGGCCAATAAATCAGCTCGACCGTCTGCAAAAATAGCACCAAGGACGGGCCGAACCTGTTGCCGGAGGAAAGAATGAAAGTGGCTTGTCGGTTGACGTCGCCTTTCCTGGCGCTCGTACTCATGCTCGCGCTCGCTGCTGCGTGGCATGCGCCCGGCCGCGCGGCGGAGGGCGATTTCAAGCTCATACGCGCGACCTTGTCGCGTAGCCTTTCCGCCCCGTTCCTCTGGGGCTTCAATGTGGTTGGAGAAAAATATGGGCTGCGCGTCCAGGTGCTCGACGCAATTACCAATGCCGATCAGCAGCGCAACATCCAGACCGGAGGCGTGGAGGTCGGTTCCGTGGGTTACCAGTCCCCGGCGGTGATGGCCGAGCAGAATGTCGCGAACGTGAAGATCATCGCCGGCATGTATGTAGGCGGCCAGAACCTGATCATGCGCAAGGGCGTTGAGCTCAAATCGTGGAAAGACATTGAAGGCAAGAATATCGGCCGCCCGCCCGGAACCTACGCCGGCGTTCTGTTCACGCTTGCGGCGCAGCTCAACGGGGTCGACCTCTCGAAAGTAAACCTCGTCAATACTACGCCGGCCGGCGCCCCCGAGCTGCAGGCTCTCAAAAACGGCGATCTCGACGGGTTCGTGCTCTGGTCACCGATCCTCGATCGCGCGGTAATCGAGGGCTATGGCTACTATCCTGCGTGCTGCGACATCGGCGCGACCCGGGAATTCGGCGCCGGCAACCAGCTCCTCGCCGCGAATACTGATTTCCTGAAGGATCGCAAGCTGGTCGTGACTTTCCTGAAAGCCTATGTCGACTCTATGGAGTTTTACGGCAGGAATCCGGACAAAACAGTTGCCCTCGTGACGCAATATACCGGCGGCGGCCCCGCGATCCTCAACGAGGCGATGGAGCATTCGCAATGGACTTATCGGGTCAATGTGCAGAACGCGATCAATGTCGCCAAGGAGGGCCCACGCTTCGGCCTCACCAGGGCCGACACGAGCGGGAGGGTGGCCGGCTATTTTGACCTCAGCTACCTTGCCGAAGCCACGGGCCAGTCGGTGGAGCAACTCGGCTCCTATGGACGTTAGGCGGGCAAATTGAGCGGTCAGGAAGCAGTTCCCGAACCGGTTATTGCCCAGCCTGGAAAGTGGCGCATTGCGCTGGCGCACGCCCACAGCAGTATTCGATGGGAGCGTCTAGCGCGCCGTGCCGTGCTGCCGGTTGCGCTGCTTGCGCTATGGCAATATGCGTCGACAGCGGGTTTGTCTGACCCGAGCTTTGTACCGTCGCTCACTACGGTGCTTGCATCCTGGTGGCAGTGGATCTTTGGGCCGCGATCGGAGCTCGCGTGGTACTCCGGCACTTGGTTGAGCTACGTCTTTCTCAGCGGTTGGCGAGTCTTGCTCGGCTTTGCGATCGCTTCGGCCGTCGGTGTGAGTGTTGGTGTGTTGATTGGCTGGTTTGAGCTGATCCGCGACATGCTCGATCCCATCGTGCAGGGGCTGCGGCCAATTCCGATGACGGCCTGGCTGCCCTTTGCGACCTTCATTTTTGGCATACGTGAGGGGGCGGCAGTCTTCCTTATTGCCATGGGTTCGTTCTTTCCAATAGCAGTGAGCTGCACGATCGGCGCTGAGCAGACACCCAAGAACCTGGTCCGCGCCGCACTGATGCTCGGTACACCGCCGCGCAAATTGCTTTTGCGGGTCGTGTTGCCGTCGGCGTTGCCGTACGTTTTCAACGGTCTTCGAGTCGGCCTTGGCATAGCCTGGGTGCTGGTAATCGTATCGGAGATGCTGGCGGTCAAAGGAGGCATTGGCTACGCGATGTGGACGGCGTATCAGTTCGTGCGGATTGATCTTATCATTGCGGCAATGTTCACGATGGGTCTTCTCGGCCTGGTCAGCGATCGGCTTCTTCTTTTGCTCAGTCGGAGACTGCTGCGGTGGAATACGGGGCTTCGGGCGCGCTAGGCCGCAGCGCATCGGGCCGGATCGAATGCCGCTCCGTGCGCAAGACGTACCGTGACGCGGCGGAGGGCACGGAGATCGTTGCTCTCGACGGGCTTACGCTCGACATCGAGCCGCGCGAGTTCCTGACGTTGCTGGGGCCGAGCGGTTGCGGCAAATCTACCTTGCTGAACATTTTGGCCGGTTTTGAAATGCCCAATAGCGGCAAGGTCCTGCTCAACGGTGTTGCAATCGAGCGGCCGGGCCCGGACCGCGGTGTGGTGTTCCAGGACTACGCCTTGTTTCCCTGGCTCAATATCCAGCAGAACGTGGAATACGGCTTGCGCGAAAAGGGCATGGAGAAAGCCGAGACTCGTGCTATCGCGCAGCGCTTCCTCGCCATGGTCGGGCTGAGCGGTTTCGAGCGCCGCTTTCCGCACGAGCTCTCCGGCGGCATGCGCCAGCGCGTAGCGCTGATCCGGGTGTTGGCGATCGATCCAGAAATTCTGCTCATGGACGAGCCGTTTGCCGCAGTCGATGCCCAGACCCGGAGCATCCTGCAGGAGGAGTTGCAGCGCCTGTGGATGCAAACGCGAAAGACCGTGGTGTTTGTCACCCACAGTGTGGACGAGGCTATTTACCTCGCCGATCGCGTCACGGTAATGACGGCACGGCCCGGTCTGGTGAAGGCGGTCGTGCCAATTGATCTGCCGCGACCGCGCGTTTCGACTTCGGACGCGTTCAACCGCTATCGTCGCGAGATTACACAACTCATTGAAGTAGAGTCGCGAAAGGTCTTCGCTGCAGCCGCCGTATAGAGCACTGTTCTCATGGCCGTCCTCGCTGCGGTCGTTGCCCAGTTTGCGATGAGCGTGACTCGCGGCGCACTCACCCGACATCAAAGCCGCGAAATCGAGCAGATGCGGACCGCCATCGACAGCATGGCACAAGGCCATGCATGTTCGACGCGTCGGAGCGGCTGGTCGTCTGTAACTCGCAATATTATGAAATGTATGGGCTGACGCCGGCAGACGTGAAACCGGGGTCTACGCTGTCCGAGGTGCTGGCGAAACGAGTTGCGAAAGGCACGTTCTCTCGCGATCCCCATCAATACCGCAAAGAATTTCTGACCGCGCTTCGAGAAGGGCGCACCATCGTGCGCGAGGTCAAGTCGACGGGCGGGCATCTCCTCCTGGTCACGAATCGAATGAAGCCGAGGCCAACGTCAAAACCGCAGCGATTGCGGCCGAAGGATATCGGATGATGCAGGTGATCACACGTGCTCTACCGTCCGCCGCAGACGGTGCCAACACCTCCGGCGGCAGCGGGTCTTCCTGCAGCCGAAAAAATTGCTCTGACGACTATGTACCTTCAACGCCTCAACGCGCGGCGATATAGGCATCACGCAGGACGTTAGTCTCAAGTTCCAGGTCATCCAGACGGTATTTAACAACATCACCGATGCTGATGATTCCCGCGAGCTTTCCATCGCGCAGCACCGGCATGTGGCGCACGCGATGACGCGTCATGAGTTTCATCATCCGATTGACACTCTCCTCCCGAGATACGGTGATCACGCCCTGTCGCATGATTTCCTTCACAAGCATCGATGCGGCGGTCTCACCGTGGCGAGAAAATGCGTGAACGATTTCCCGTTCGGAAATGAGACCAAGAACTGCATTCCCACTCGTCACCACGAGCGCGCCGATATTCTTTATCCGCAGCCAGTCGGCTGCCCTCCTAATGCTGGCTTCCGGCTCTATTGTTGTGACATCGGTGCCCTTCTGCCTCAGAATGGTTTCAATCGTCATAGCTGCATCTCCCAAGTGGGATGTTCCCCCGAGGTGATTGGCCTCCAAGCGCGAGCGTGCACCCTTCCCAGTAGATGGGCAACGCATCGGGGACTAACAAGACTCTACTGACAGGGCTCTACGCGGGACGAAGCCAGGAACATTCCGGTTCACAGAATTTGTGTAGCGACCGCAGAGGTCATTCGGAATGCCACTTTGGTCGATGACCCGCGTGGCCGCTGTGCGTTTTTCATTCCAATTATTGATCCGAATTAATAAACCGCCGTAAGGTGCGGCCGAGAGCGTCTTATGAACATTGCAGCTCAAATCGATCATCCATCACTCGCCGAACACCCGTTTGTGACGAGGCTGTCGCGTCTCATGAATCTCGGCGCGACCGATCTCGGCAGCCTCGAGCTCATCATCGAGAGCGAGCAGGGGGTCAAAAAGCGAAAAGATCTGGTCGTTGTCGGCGACGAGTACCGCAACCTCTGCTTCGTCAAGGACGGCTACGCTGTCCGCTACAAGCTGCTGCGCAGCGGTAAGAGGCAAATCCTCAATGTGCCGTTCTCGCAGCAGGTCATGGCCGACGTGCTGGGGCTGAGCGTACCGCACCTCAATCGCGTGATGCAGCAGTTGCGCGCGGACCGGTTGATCACCAGCCGTTCACGCCTCGTGGAATTGACAGACATGGCGAGCTTGCAAACGCTGGCGCAGTATCAGCCGTTGCACCTGGCGCCGATCCCGATGCCGACAACGGCCTGACGACGCAATCGACCATATCTGCATTGGGGACAACGAGCGCTAGGAATCGATTGGCGGGCCGCCGACCCACACGGCAACCGGAATCGTCGATCTGGCGGCGATCGCGCGGGGCGCTGGAATAACGCACGCCTTAAGAGCAGCGGTTTCCTAATGTCGTGCTCATGAGCAATGCGCGATTAAGTTCGCGTAGAGCGACGAAGAGGACCGCAGCGAAGGGCTGGCGCTTGCGGCACAGTGACGCACATCCTGGCCTGCGCCTGAAAGCGCCGCCAGCTTCGTCGTTGTTGAGGTGCCGGGAACCATCAGCGGCAGCAGGGTGCTTGTCAATTTCTTGATCGTTGGCGCAACAGAAGAAAAGGATGAAACACCATGACCACCTGCAACGAGAAACACCATCCCAACCATACTCACCGGCATGGCCCCAACTGCGGGCATACAGCGGTTCGCCATGAGGGTCACGTCGATTATCTGCATGATGGCCATCTGCACCATGTTCATGAGGATCATGTCGACGAGCACGCCCTGGCCGTGAGCGCGACAAATCCCATGCACTGCACCCCGCAGACGCGCTGCTCGCACAAGCATGGGCCTGCCTGCGGGCACGAGACGGTGCCGCACGCCGACCACGTCGATTATCTGGTAGACGGGCGGCTGCATCATCCGCACGGAGACCACTGCGACGACCACGGGTCCGTGCGCCTCGCCTAAACCGTTTTCCGATTACGTAGATCGCCACGTCTACTCCGGGAGCACGCGAATGAACGGCCGCTCAGCGGCGGGATCGACCTCGACCATAGCGCCGTTTGGGATCGCCTGGGTAATGTCGAGATCGAAACCGGAAATCATGGTGAAGTCGGCGAACGCCGCGCCCTGCACCATGATCGGATTCGCAGCATTCAAGACCAGCGCCGCCGGAATGACCCCGCGGGCCTTCATGTCGCGCAGCATCCAGGCGGTTGCCACGCCGCCCTTGGCGGCATCGAGCACCAGCACGCGACCGACGTAGCTCTGGCCGGCAAGCCTGTGCTCGGGGCGGGAGAAGATGCCGCGCAGCCGATCAAGATCGTAGCGCGCCGAGAAGCCGTCCTTGGCGACAAGCGCCGTGGCCGTTGTTTTCCGGCCCATTCCCGCTTTGGCAAAGAAGGTAGTTGCAGTCATCGGGCGATCCTGCCGTCGTTGCATGCTGCCGTAACACACGCTTCCATCGACAAGAGCGCGGGCTTGTAGCCATAGCCGCCAATGATGTTGGTGAGCTTTGCCGAATTGGTCGCAAGCCGATGCCAGCCGTTCGCCTCTGCCATCTCGCGAGCATAGCTCTGATAGAAGCACATGCCGGCGAGGACGGTCCCGCCTGCCGCCTCGATCTGCGACGAGAGCCCCAGCCGATCGCCGTCCGCCTTGACCGGCGGACTGGTCACGACCAGCAGCGGTATCGTCGCGTGGCGTCCTTCCAGCAACGCGGCAACCCGTTGCAACTCCAACAGGCTCAATTGCGGCGCGGAAAACACGACGAGATCGACGCGGTCGATCCCGTCCGAATATCTCTTCTGAAAAGCGCGGATCTCAGCTTCGCCGACACGATGAGTTGCTATCGTTGCATTGTGTGGGAGCACATCGCTTTCGCGCTGCGCCTCGGGGGTGATGCCGATGATGTGAAACAGTGCGACCGAGCCGTAGCTCGCAAGGGCTGCGCCGAAATGCTTCATCTCGTCCGAGGTCGGAATGCGATCGATGCCGGCCAGCGCGGGAACTTGCCAGTAATCCCCCGCGATCCGCCCGATGATGCCGCCCAACGCGCCCCATTCGTCGAGGGCGCCGGGCGTATATGTCACTTCGACCAGCAACGAGGCGCGGCGATGTTCCGCAAGGTGGTAGCCGTAGCGCGGGGTGCGGCCGGTCAGCGCCGCCGCCAGGGCGGAAGGTCCGCCTTCGAAATTGGAGCGCGCGCCGCACACGCTGTTGCAATAGATCACCACCCCGGTATCCCCATAGGCCACGTGCTCGCCGAGGAGCGGCGCCATGATGGTCTGGTAGTTGATGCAGGTGTTCGTCATCAGAATGCCGATCGCCTCGAACGCGCTTATGGCCCGGCGTTCGAGCTCGAGCATCCAGGGTTGCTGCTTCAACCGATGCGCGGCGGCGAAGTCGGTGCCGCGCGGGTCGGTGATGGCGGGAATGCGCACCCGCCGCTGATCCCAAGGGAGCGACGCTATGCGCTCGAGCCACTCCACGCCCGCGATGCCGAGCGACTCGGTATCGGCCATGATGTGGGCCTGGGATACCGGCACGAAGTCGGCGGCGCCGAGATAGTCTCCGACCTTGACCTGATGCTCGATCGCCCACTGCGCTGCCGGGCCAAGCTCGCCCGCCCGCATCGCCCGCTCTTGGTCACTCAGCCGCATTGCGGAGCACTCAGCTTGCGTCCATAGGCCGCAACAGCTTGCATTGAAATCGACCGTAGCATCACGATGAGGGAACGCTGGTCAAGGGAGGAGTACGATGGGATTCATGCGCGATCTGAGCATAAGCGCGCTTTTCGTCCTGGTCATGAGCGGCGCGCCCGCGGCTGCCCAGTATCCGAGCAAGCCGATCACCATCATCGTGCCGTTTGCGGCCGGAGGACCAACCGACGTGGTCGCGCGCCTGGTGGGCGACCACATGTCGCGTACGTTGGGCCAGACCATCATCGTCGAGAATGTCGGCGGCGCCGGGGGCACGATCGGCATGACGCGGGCCGCGCAGGCAAATCCCGACGGCTACACCATCGCGATCGGCAATACCGGAACGCAGGCGGCGGCACCGGCGCTCTACCCCAATCTGAAATACGATCCTGCAAAGAGCTTCGCGCAGATCGGCATCGCCAACTTTACGCCGCAGGCGATCGTCGCCAAGAAATCGACCCGGGCTTCCAGTCTGAAGGAATTTATCGAGTACCTGAAAGCCAATTCGGAGAAACTGACCTACGGCCACGCTGGCGTCGGGTCGATTGCCCACGTATCGGGGCTGTTGTTCAATACTCAGTTCGGTTTGAAACCGACGCTCGTGCCCTATCGCGGCACGGGCCCGGCTCTTCAGGCGCTCGTCGCCGGGCAGCTCGACTACATGATCGACCAGTCGCTCAACGTCATTCCGCAAGTCAAGGCAGGCACCATCAAGGCGTATGCGATCGCCGCGCCGGAACGGCTGTCGGCTCTGCCCGACGTCCCGACCACCGGCGAGGCCGGAGTTGATTTCGTGTTCAGGGCATGGAACGCGATGGTGGCGCCGAAAGGGACACCGAAGGAGACCGTCAGCAGGCTCGCGGGTGCCTTGAGCAAGGCGCTCGACGATCCCAATGTGCAAAACCGCTATGTCGAGCTCGGCAGCTCGGCGCCCACGCTCGACGAGCGCGGCCCGGCGGCCCTGCAGAAACTGGTCGAAAGCGAGGTTGCGCGCATCACTCCGGTGATCAAGGCCGCCGGCGTGACCGCAGATTGAGCGGCGGCGGTCCCATTTCGAGCGAGACACCTGCGGGCGGGTCAGCGGTACTGCGTCAGGCACGCCGCCATCGCGAGGACTTAGGCTACCGCGGCCCAGCTCACCCGCGCGGTGGGTTGTAGATTTCGATGCTCGAGGGCACGGTGCTCCGCCCGGTACGCCGGCGATGATCAAGTTTGAGTGACGTGACTGTGATGCGGATAACGCCTTGGACGCAGCCGACGATCAGTGAATACGATCTCGGAATAATTATCTCCCTGCGCGCTCTAGCTCGCTGAAGGCGCATCTGTCGTCACCAGGAGGATCACTGTCATGGTCAAGTTCAGACTCGCTCTCGCATTAGCGATTACCACAATTGCCGCCGCAACGGGCTGGATTGAAAGCTCTGTTGCGCAGTCCAACCCGAACCTGGATTGCTCATACTATCGCGGGGAGAGCACGTGCTAGCGGTCGGGTCGGCGGCAAATGAATCTGCGCAGCATTGGGGCTGACGAAGGCTACGCCGGTAGTGAGGCACGTGATCTCGCGTCCATTGTAGAGAACGCGCCCGCTCGACGGCTTGAGCAAGCCTGCGGCGAGGCGCAACAGCGTTGTCTTGCCACCGCCGGAGGGGCCTACGACGGTGGTGATCTGTCCGCGCGGGGCGCGGATAGTGACCCCAGGCCGAATCAAGCGCAATGGGGAGCCGCACGTGTCATTTTTCGACTGACAGTCTTAGGCCACTTTTTCCGGCCCAATGCTCAACGGATAACAGCGTAAGGATCGAGGACGCGCTCGCCCGGCTCGCTGGTATTAGGATAGGGAGCGGGACCTGATTGAGGTGGCTGCCTGGGCCGCTGAGTGGGGCCAAGCTACCGTCCCTAAACGGAGTGCTTGCGCCATTTGATCCATTAGCTCACAGAATCTGCGGTTCAGTCTCTCCACGACATCGCAGTACATCACTTGTAGCCGGTCGCCATAGTGATTGCATTGGACCGGCTGAGTATCAGGAGCGTTCAGCAGCCCGATGCGCCGCAGCATCATATCCTGTCCGTCAACCGTCCCAACCGAGCATATTACGATCCCGCGTCGGGCCCCCGATAAGTTTGCGAGTCGAGTCGCTACCGCCGCCCCGCCAGCCGCCAGTTGCAGCGCCGGACGGCCGTTAGCCCGATGCTCCGGATGGAGGGTCCACCGGCCAAGCTCAACCGCATTTTTGCGCTCGGCTTCAAGCGTGCGGAGCAGAATTGCGAACGGTCGTTCACCGAGAATGGTCTCGGTAACGCAGGGAAGGCTATTTGCCAAGTGATAGACGCGCAAGCAACCGACCAACATCGCACCGCGATATGCAAGGATATGATGGGAATAAAGATCAACGGGGTCGTCATCGCAATGATTTCCGTCATCGGTTTTGAATGCTGGTCTGCGACCATTGTCGAACAGTACAAGTCCACGCAGCGCTCTGGCCTCCTTGAGCCAGACCGGCAACTGGATACTCTTGCCACCGCAGGGCTCTACCGGCGGTGGATACAAGTGCCAGTCCAAAGTCGGCCGTGAGATACGCGGTGTGACCACGCGCTGGGCGCAGCGGCAGTGCCTTTCAGCCAGTCGCACACAATCGTCCAAATATTCCGCGTAAGCATCGAGGATCGCGGCGCCGGCAGCGGCAAGCACCGGTATGCTCCCGGGCATCTCGCGACAAACCTCGGCCATCGCCCACGCATTGGTCTTCGTATGGGCCTGATCGAGCTGAATGTGAGAAGTGACAAAGCTGAGACACGACACAATGTCCGGACCCAGTATTTCGGCGCATCGTGTTATGAATAGCTCGCCGAACCGCAGTGGCAGCATTTCAATTTCGTATTCGATCGCCACTTGGGCGTATGGAGTCGCGCCCGCGAGATTGTCCTCATGAACTCTGCAATAGCGCGCCACTCCGGCGCTGGCTGCCTGCTTGAGGAGGACGTCGGGATCGACCCAAGGCTGATAACACCGGTTCCACAGCTCGGCTAGCGCCCGCACGTCCGCGATCATCATCAGATGATGACCTCGTTCTGCCCCGGCGTGCGCTTCCAGGACGCGCGAGATGGTCGTCAGACGCAAGCCAGCACACCTCTCAGCGGCTCGCAGAATCCAACCTTCAACCGGCTCCGTCATCCGCACGCCCAGCGAACAGAAGTAGAGCAGAAATGAATGCAAAAACTGAGCCTCGCCTCGCGACAAAAGCGTCCTCACCCCCCTGCTGGTCGCGAGCCTTTCACGGGCAGGGGCAATATTTTCCTCGTATTCATCGAGAGCCGCCGATCGCCTTATTCGCCTGGTGCGGTAGATATTTCGATGCATTGCGCTGATTCCCAACAATGAACGATGATTGCCCCGTTGTGCGGCGCGGATCAGGGCCGGCCGTCCAGGGGATTGTTCTCGGTCCAGGGAATCGCCTGTTCGACGCGGGCAAAGTAATCGGCAAGCAGTTTCTCTGCTTGCGCTCGGGTGACGTTCGCAGCTCCGCAATTGACTGCCGCCATCGCAATCTCTGCAGCCATCAAGGCGCGCGCGGTACTAGCGGCATATTCGATGATGGTCATAGGTCCAGCTGCTGTTGATTGATATTTTCTTCTCAATCGAGCTCGGTAACCCAGCGCTGCGCGCGTGCCTCGTCTCCAACTCTTGGCCGGAGCTGCGCGGCGCCTGTCCGTTGACGAGACAGGCCCACCGTCATTTTTATTCCCGAAGGCATGCAGGTCGTGAAACCTCGCTATCGCGATCAAATCTCACCTTCCATGGTGACCCATTCGATCACCTTAGCGTGAAGGAAAGTCTCTATTCGTAGTGATTCCGGCGGCGGGCAGCGCGGGAATAAAATCGCGCCAAGCTCGATCGAGTCTCAGCGATCCGGGCTTCGGCGCTCAGGAGAAACCTCATGCGAACAGCAGCGGCCGCTTCATTCTTTGCGCTGATCATCGGCGCGACATTGCTCACCGAGCAGGAGTTGCTGGCCCACGATTGCAGCGGCAGCGTGCCTTTCACTTCGGGGCATTCCTCGAGCAGATCCGGCATGAAGGGTTGGGTCAGTTTGCATCGGCCGGACGGGGAGGTTGTCCGTATCAAGGTCGAGCAGATCGTCTTTGTGATGAGCGCTGCGAAAACCGGCGCCAACAGCTTGGCGCTGTCGCGAATACAATTGCTCAACGGCTTTGTTGATGTGCGTGAGGACGTCGATGGCGTAATGCTCGTCATCAGCAACGATGATGGGCTAATGTAGCAAAGATCTGGCAAACCTATCCTCTCGCGCGAAATCCATGCGGCACAAATGCGAGGGCGCAAGCGCCCTCGCATTGCCGTGAATAGTCCTGTGCGTCAGCCCCCTAGCTCGGTGGAAGCGCGCCGCCCTCGAGGGGCGTCGGAGGATTTGTGGGAAGCGCTTGGGCAGCAGCGATGTTGATGCCGCCCAGCAGTACCACGACTGCGAGCAAGCTGGTGATGATTCTCATAGAGTCTCCTTTGAGCTTAGGTGTTGCGTAGTTGCCGAAGCTAAAGTGGCTTCTGCCCATGAAGATCGCGAACCGGCAGGATTTATTCCCAACCGCGGTTCGAGAGCTCTCCGGAGAATGAAAGCAACACGAAGCGCTCAATATCCCGCGCAAGGGTCGACCTGCCGTTCACGTCACCTTCAAATAAATGTCAATAGAGCCGCGTCGCTGAAAAATGCGGGAATAAAGCTCGCGCATCTGCGATCTTTCCGAGGCAAGCCAAACGCGCTGCGAAGGACGGTATGAATTCACATCGCGATGACGGCGTCAGCCGGCGCAAAATCCTGGAATGCATGACCTGGGCGGGCACGGGTGTACTGTGGACCGTCACAGGCGGGGTGCCGCATTCCCTCGGTATCATCGGCGAGGCGCAAGCGGCGCCCGCAAGCGGACTCAGCTTTCTGCAGATCAGTGACAGCCATATGGGCTTCGACAAGCCCGCCAACCCTAACTCCATCGGCACGCTGGAGGAAGCGATCAACAAGGTCGGCACATTGCCGGTAAAGCCCGCCTTTCTCATTCACACCGGCGATGTCACCCATCTCTCCAAGCCGTCAGAGTTCGACGACGCCGACCGCATCATCGCCCAGGCACGTCTGGATGTGCACTACGTGCCGGGCGAGCACGACATTCTTGATGACGATGTAAAGCTTTACCGCGAGCACTACGGGCGCGGCACCAAAGGTTCCGGCTGGTACAGCTTCGACGCCAATGGCGTGCATTTCATCGGCTTGGTCAATGTCATGGATCTCAAGGCCGGCGGACTGGGAAACCTCGGCAACGAGCAGCTCGAATGGCTGGAGGATGATCTCAAGGGACGCTCGGCCTCGACCCCGATCGTGGTGTTCGCCCACATCCCGCTGTGGACCGTATATGCGCAATGGGGCTGGGGCACCGAGGACGGAGCGCGCGCTCTCGACTATCTCAAGCGTTTCGGCTCGGTGACCGTGCTCAACGGCCACATTCATCAGATCATGCAGAAGGTCGAGGGCAACGTGACCTTTCACACCGCCATGTCGACGGCATTCCCGCAGCCGGCGCCGGGAACGGCACCCGCGCCCGGGCCGCTGAAGGTCCCGGACCAGAAGCTGCGCTCGCTGCTCGGCGTCACCGACGTCACCTTCACGCGCGGGAAGGATCGGCTCGCGATCATCGATAAGCCGTTGCAGGGTTAGAGAGCAGCGAGGCGTTGCCCATGCGAATCGAAATGAAGCGCATCGCGTGCCTTTTCGCGCCGTTTGCCGCGGGCATTGTTGTGGCGGCGGCGATCAGCTTCCCCGTCATCTCCGCGCAACCGAAGAATACAAAGTTGGAGATCGACAATTTCGCCTTCTCGCCCCAGCGCATCATGGTGAAGACCGGTACTACCGTGACCTGGACCAACGAGGATGACACCCCGCACAAGGTCGCCTCGAGCACCAAGATGTTCACGTCGAAAGCGCTCGACACGAACGACAGCTTCGCTTTCACCTTCACCACGCCCGGTGTGTACGAATATTTCTGCTCGTTGCATCCGTACATGACGGGCACGATCGTCGTGGAGGGCACCAGCGGCAGCAGCGCGGCGCAGTGATGCTCGAATTCCTGTCCCGCAACTCGCGTAGACCGGATCGCGCCTGCGATCCGGTAGGCGCTCCCGAGATTGCTAAGAAGCAGCCGGGACTGCGGGAATCAGAAAGTGCGATCACGGAGCTCGCTGTCCCGAGTGCACCCGCACAGCGCGCAAGCGAGCTGGCGCGGGGCGCCGCTGGCGGAGACCATAGGGCTAGAGCTCAGCGTTTCCGCGAGGCCGCTCATCTCACTGATCTTGACAGCGCGGACCCGCATCGGCACCGCGCTGATGGATGAAATTATCTGCACCGAGACGGTTGGCGTTGTTTTGAAAACAGGAAATCTGAACTCCGCCCGTAAGGATCGTTTTGCACCCGACGCGACCAGCTGTGCGGACGCAGAATAAGTGTATGCATTGAATGGCGCAGGAGCCGGCTCAAAGTAGACCGCGCTCCGGTGCTGGTTTCGATCCGGATCGGGAGGAATGGGATTACTGCCATATGCAATCAATTGGTCTGGAGGCTGGGACACCAGTGTTGGGCGACCCCGAGTCGGGGATTGCGCCATCGCCAAGCCGGCCGAAGCCGTACCGAGAACGACCAGGACGAAGAGCACGAATTTCAATTTGCCGGACGTAATCCCTGCGCAGTCAGTTGCGTGGGAGGTCCCTGACCGGGGAAAGCCGGACAGTTTTATGAGCTCTCGCATTCTGCGTGGGAATTCCTCGTACTGGCGACGCTCAAAAGCCGTTTTGCAGGCGCGGCTGCAAAATCGCCGACTCCACTTTCGACGGACGATCATTCCGAACCTGCCGCCGCAGTTGTCACAGTGCTTCATGATGCTTTCCTCCCCCAAGGGTCGAGGGTTGCGAGAAGCTCATCCAGGCCGAAATCGGCGTGTTCCCGGCAGCAGTAGTACCGACGGTCTTTCACCTACACGACGCTCGCCGGAGGTGAAATATTCCCGGCGCATGGGAGATTTTGGGGATTAGGACACGCCGGCGGATGGAAGTATCGTGCCCATTCGCGCTTTGAACTATTTTATTGCTCTCATCTACACGCAGCTGTGAACACGCGCCTCTCTCGCGTGTGACCTGTCTCACATCCCCAGATCGAACGTGACGATCAAATCAATGCAGCCGCCCTTGTGCGGTCCGAAATGTCACGGAGAAAGCTATGTCGAACGCTCGATACTATGTGGTAGGAAATCATGAGATGTGGGTAGTACAGCTCAGGGGCGAGCATAATCGACACGCGAGCCGGAGCGTAGCCGAGTTTGCAATCGGCGCCGCACAAATCCTCGGCATGCGGGGCGAAACCGCCCATGTATGCGTGCTGGACGATGATGGCCGCTTGCAATGCAAATGGACCTACGATCCGGATCATCGTTCGTCGATCAATTCATGATCGCTAAATTTTGATCCTCGGTACCGTTTTCCATTGCTGGCGGTATACGGAGTCGCTGTTCGACAGGAATAAACCGTTCCTTGGCCTGATCTTGTCTCCGTGGCTCCTTATAGCGGACTCGTGCACGGAGGAATTTACCATGGCGCAAGACCATCACGATCGCGAAGACAGGCTAACCCGTCGCCTTGCCATCGCATCCATGCTGTTGGCCGGCCCCGGGGTTTTATGCGCAGTCTCACGCAATGGATTGAAGCAGCTCAGCCCGTTCAATCCGGCCGAAGCAGCGTCTACCGCGGCGCAGAGCAGCCCGACGATCCCCGTGATCGTACTAGATATCACATCGTTCTATTGGCAGACGGTTCTCAACGGAGCGCGTCGAGCTGGCGAAGAGTTGAAGATCAACATTGTCGAGCTGGGCGCGCAATCCGAATCAGACAGCGGTGGCCAGATCAGCATACTCGAGATCGCCGTTGCGGCTAACCCCGCGGCTGTCGTGATTGCCCCCAGGCATTTCGCTGCGCTGGGCAAGTCGATCAATAACGCCGCCAAGAAGACCAAAATCGTCGGAATCGATTCCGCCGCTGACGCCAATTCCGTCGGCTTTACCTCGATTCTGACGGGAGACGACCTGCAGGCGGGTCGAATGGCAGCGGATATTTTGGCCGAGCGAATCAAAAAGACATACGCCGATGCGGAAGGGGACGTGGCTCTGATCACCGCGTCACCTGGAGTGGCCGCGCTTGATCATCGTGCCAGGGGATTCAGGGAGCAGCTCGCTGCGAGATATGGGGCCTTGGATATCGTGGCCGAAAAGGTCGCCGACGGTGAGGCAGCGACCGGGCGCAGACTTATGGAGGGTATCATCAGTGAATATTCGGAGCTGCGCGGCGTGTTCGCCTCGGATCTCGCCATGGCCCGCGGGGCAGCGCAGGCCATCGCCGAAAAGAAGACGAACAAGACGGGAGATACAATCAACCTTGTGGGCTTCGACTGGGACGATGAGCTCATCAAGGAGCTGAAAGACGGAACCATCGCCGCCCTTGTCGTGCGGGACCCATTCCGGTTGGGTTACGAGAGCGTCAAGACCGCGCTTGCCGCCTCAAAGGGTGAACAAGTGCCCGGCAGGATCGATATCTCCGCTAGCGTCATGACCAAGGCAAACATCAGCTCTGCACGATCGCAGGAGCTGTTGCACCCGACTATTGGGCACTAACGAGGCATCTTGGGCCTTCAGCCAGCGGGGCCTGTAGCACTCGTTCCCTCGAGGATGAGCCGGCCGTTACACTCGGAGATCAGCGAGGCTGTCCACCGCGTAGAACTCGACCGGCTGTGACAGCCCGCTTACCGATGCCCGTTGCAGCTTGCGATCCTTGACATCGAGGCCGGCCGCTTCGGCGGCGCGCCGCGATACGATCACCCGGCAATTGTATTTCTTGGTCAAGCTCTCCAGACGAGCACAAGTGCTCACCATCTCGCCGATGGCGGAAACGACCTGAGCCGTTGGGGGTCCCATGGCGCCGACAACCGCCTCACTGAAATGAATGCCAATTCCGATGCGCAACGGATGCGGCAACTCTCCCCGCAATCGGCCGTTGAGCCGATCGATGCGCGCCAGCATTTCACGCGCACCGTGCAAGGCATCGACGACGCCTGTGGCGGGCTCTTTGCTGTTGAGACCGTACAACGCCATCAGCCCGTCGCCGGTGAACTGGGCGTAATGGCCGTTGGTCGCATCCAGCGCCTTCGTCATCTCCTGGAAGAAGTCATTGAGTATGTACAAGAAGTCGTATGGCATCTTGGCCTCGCCCAGAGCGGTGGAACCGCGCAAATCCACGAACAGTACCGTTATCGGGCGCTCGCGCCCTTCGAGGCCACCGCGCACCTTGCCATCGACAGGACCCGCCCCGGCGCTCAAGGGAATCACAGAGACATTCGCAGTTGGACGGATCTGGCAAGCCAGGCGCATTTCGGGAGTCGCGCCAATTCGCATCAGGGCTCTGGCCTCCAATCCCGATGGTGCATGAAGCGAGTCCAGGCCCTTTGTCACCAAAACTCGACACGTGGTGCAACGCGCTCTGCCGCCGCAAACCGAAGCGTGAGGAATGCCGTTGTCACGCAACGTCTCAAGCACGGTCGCCCCGGGCAGCATCGGTATCTTGCGTCCGCTCGAGTGGCTCAGCACGGGCAGCTTACGACGCCGCTGCAGCCAGCCGCGCAAGCCTCGTCCGAGCAGAGGGGCGAACAGCAGGGCGAGGTATATGCTCGATCCGGTTTGCGCGATGTGCGTGATTTCCGCTCTCTTCTGCTCTGTCAGATTGGATGCCTCCAGCACTGATTTCGTGTGGTTTGCATCGTTCGCCTCGCGCAGCAGCTGATTGCCGGCCGAGATATAACCGCAAAGAGCCACCGTCGGGAGCAGCAGCGCGAAGCCGACAAACAAAGCTCGCCAACGGGGGTACCAGGGCTTAATGCGAAGCCAGAAGTGGAGACCGATGCAGGCATGGACCCAGACCGTCAGTACCGCCGCGACCTGCAAGAGCCCGAGCCAAGGCGATAGCTGCCACTGCACGGTGAGCACCGAAGCGTAGCTGCTTTTGACGTCAAGCAGCTCCTCCGCCACTCGCGTGCTCGTGACATGCAGCATCAGCAGCAGTGGGATGCAAAGCCCGAGGCCGAGCTGGCACGCTTCCCAGCGCGCGAGGCGCAGGGAGCGCCGCACGTAAATCGACCACAATGCGTTCAAGTAGTGAGTCAATACTGCACAGAACAAAATCGCAGTACCGATTGCGGTGCGCCAGAAATACATCAGAAGGTCGAGCGCCGCGCCGGCACGGTCCAAAGAGATAAGCAGGAAGCTGTGCGCCGTCAGATGGGAGAGCACGAACGCGACTAACACGAGGCCGCTGATCAGACGAGCGCGGCTTCTCGACGTCGACAAATCCCAACCCGGCATCGCTTTCTCCCGGCGAGGGGCGCCTTTATTCGACAAGAACCGATGCCATCCGCCTTTATTCCCGCTGCATGCAGGGCGAATGTTGCGCTTCGATCACCTTACCGTGAGGCCGCGAATGGAATCGAATACGCGCGAGTCTCCTAGGTGAGTTGATCTTCTCTAACCAATTCCCACGAGCATGGTGCCCTATGCCTAGAGGATATACCTCGCTCTGCACCCCCCGTGACTTCGACATCTCGCCTTATTTCCAAATCGTCAAACCCGGTCTCACGGACGATTTCGACTACAGGCTAGTGGACTGGATTGATCTGCCCAGGGCAGCCGTCAGTGAGCTCAAAGAAGAGCCGGCATGGCATGCTCACATAGAGGTGAAAACTCGGTCTATCCCGGCATGGGAATAGGCCCCGCAGAAACGCGGTCTCCTCCTGAGAAGGCGCTTTCAACCACAATAGGAGATCGCGATGAGCAAGATCGATACCGTCGAGAGACATGCTGGCAAGCGCGAGCAAATTCCGCCGCAACCGGCAGCAGGTTCTTCTCAGGGCGAGAGTTGTCAGGATCCAGCCGGAAATCGCACTCTTTATGTTCTGGGATTAGGTATTCTGGGCGCAATTTTAACAAACTCGCTCGTCTTCATTTATTTTACATCGTTTTACGCATCCGGCTGAAATAAAAAATCATTTGGGTGATCGAGTTAGCTGATGAATCTCGATTGCAAGTGCTCGCCGATCGGCGGCCCTGCTCTCCAGCCGATCATCTAGGTATTAACAGGAAAGCGTATCATGAACAGGATCGTCAGCACGGGGCTTGCGGCTATTCTCATCGGTGTCTTGGCGGTTGGGCAATCCGCAACGGCGACGGCCAAGGCACGTCGTTATTCCGCTCAACCATCGCGGAGTTATTCCTACTCCTCCGATCAGTCCTGGCGAAGCTATCCCTACTACAACGGCACGTACAAAGGGCGGCCTGTCAGCGAGTGGCTACGACCTGGCACTTGGTAGGAGCCCCAGCCATGATCCGCCTTGCCCTCGTAGCGCTCGCCGTTGCCGCAGCGGCAATGATTCCCACGTCTCCAAGCATCGCCGAAGCTCACCGTCCGTGGTGCGCGGACTACGGACATGGAGTCAATTGCGGCTTTAGTACTTACGAGCAATGCAAGATGACCGCGAGCGGTACCAACACGTGGTGCGTGCAGAACCAATGGTACTGGCAATACGGTCCAGGCGGGCGCTCGCGGCAACGCCAATAATGCGAGAGCGTGCCTACTCTTGAAAACGGCTTGCAGGAATAAATCTCGCACTATCCGAGTCAATGAGACAGGTATCATTCGCTGCGCACCTTCAACAACGGAGAGAGAGGAGGCAGAAAATGAACTTTTTCTGCAAGCTTCTCATCTGGACGTTTTGCACCTGCCTGGTGGTGTTCAGGACGCGAGCGAGAAAGGGACGCCACCCAATCACGCTTCAGCACGTCCTGGTAGCGACATTTGTGGTCTCATTCGTCAGCTTCGCCCACGCTCGCTGGAAGCCCGAGTACAGCAACATGCCAGCGGAAGTCAGGGCCTGGTACGCGCAAGCGCAAACCATGCCCAGCTCCCGGCCTCGCAAAGAAAAGGGTTACATCGGGTGCTGCAACCACGGCGACGTCGTGACCGCCCAATTTGAGGTGAGAAAGACTCCAACCGGCTACGTTGAAGAGTGGTACTACAAGACGGCTGAAATGGCCGAATACAAGGAAATTCCCGACGACATAATTCATTGGGGAGAAGCAGCTCCGTACGGACTTCCGACACTGTTCGTCTACAACGGTGAAGAAATCTGCTTCTGGCCACCTAACGGAGCAATCTGATGACACACATAATGGCAGTCATCAGAGCGCGCCATTTACCTCCCAGCCTGCTCGTCGAGTGCGCCGGCAAGTGCACGAACAGATTCCCAATTGCGGACGGCCATGCGTTTCCCGTGCTTTTTCCTGGTGCCGAGCGCCCGGTGATGGGTTTCTTTTGTAGCCCGTATTGTTACCTCGCCCTTGTGCGCCCGGAGAACTGTGGGACTGCATGATGACGAAGGGGGAAAATCGCTGCGCTGACTGCGGCGGCAAGTTTGGCCTGGTAGTACACCGTCACGCGACGCTCAAATTCTGCCGAAAAGCGTGCAAGGACAACTTCCTCGCCAAGCTCCCGCGAGACCAGGACCGGATGAAGGCGTGGCTGGGCTTACCGAAAAAAGTCATTGATCCTGACAGTTCTCCCGTCCCGTGACCGGAAACAACGGAATCTATTACGCGCAAAACTAGGCGCACCAGAATGTACTGCTACCCCTAACGGGCACTCTAAAGACTCAGAATTCTTGGGCTTGAACGGCTACAAATTTCTTGTGTTGGTCAGGATAGGGCAGGCATTGCATCCAAAAGGTGGGGTGACCGACCTGGTTGTTTGCCGATCTCGGGTAAACCCGAGATCGGTTGCCGGTTCCACCCGGCTCGATGGCGTAACCCACCGTTAGCCGCCAAACCTGCTCGCACGATTGACGGTAGGTTACGCCGTACAAGTCGGCTGTTGCCAGCCGCCTTCTACGGCTAAGCCACCCTTGTATTAGCGTCCGTTCGAGCGGAATCCGCTTTAGTTGACGCGGATATCACCAGCCGCGCATATTTGTCGTAATCTTCTCGAATGAGGCGCGCAAACTGATCTTCGCTGCCGCCGACAGGCTCCTGCGCCGATTGCAAGAAAGCTTCATCTCGCTCGAAGGGTGTCGCCGCGAAATGCCGTTCTCGACCTATCTGCCGCAAGACATGGGGACCATCACGCTTGCTCCCTCGGGGCGGTTTATCGCGGGCTCGTATGCCGAGCTGACCCTGACCTATACCGCGGGAAGGTTCGGCATCGACGATACCGGAATGCTCAAGATCTCATGGCGCACAACCTCCGACATGAGCAAGCCGCAATTCCAAAAGCCCGCTGCAGCAAACTTCACCACGGTCGAAGCGAGCAACGGAGCGAGGCTCGAGGTCTGGTTCGACCGGCTCAACATCCGCCCGTTCGCCAACACGCTTCTCATTCGTGTCGGCCGAGGCTACCTGCGTGCCGGCGACAGGCTCACCATCCGAATGGGCGACCGGCGACAAGGCTCGCCCGGGTTTCGCCTGCAGACCAACTGCGAAGAACGATTTGAGCTCAAGACCGCGGTCGACGCCTTCGCCATCTATGAGTTTACGGAGTTGCCGATCCAACCGTGCCTGGATCTCGTGCCCGGACCGCCGGCGCGATGGAAAGCGATCTTGCCCTCGCTCGTCGGCGTTGGGGAGCCGTTCCGCCTGGCGATTCTCGCCGAGGATGTCTGGGGTAATCCAACCCAGGCGCAGGCAACACTAAGCCTCGTTTCCCAAGTGCCCATCGAGGGCCTGCCCCCCGCGGTCGAATTGCAGCCGCGCGACGGCCCGCTCGTGCTGGATAATCTCAGGGTGGATTCAGCGGGTGATGTTGAGTTGCAGGTCATGTCCGATGGCAAGAGAGTCGCCAGTGCCAACCCGCTGCGCGTCGCGAACGGCGCAAATCTCAAGCGATACTGGGGCGACCTGCATGGCCAAAGCGGCGAGACCATCGGCTCCGGCACGGCGGAGGCCTATTTTCGGTATGCCCGCGACAAAGCGTTCATCGATATGGTCGGCCATCAGGGGAACGACTTTCAGATCACCGACGCCTTCTGGAAACAGCTCAACCAGCTGACCGCGGAGCTCGACGAGCCCGGCCGCTTCGTTTGCCTCCCCGGCTATGAATGGTCGGGCAATACCGGAATGGGCGGTGATCGCAATATCTTCTTCCGGCGAGAAGGGCGGCCGATCCGGCGCTCGTCGCACATTCTGGTCGAAGGTCAAACATCGACGACCGCGATCTACACCGCGGCCGAGCTCTTCCGTGCGCTTGAGGGCGAGGATGCGGTGGTGATCGCCCACGTGGGCGGCCGCTACGCCGACATCAAGGCCGCTCACGACGGACGCATCGAACGCGCGGTTGAAGTGCATTCGACCTGGGGCACGTTCGAATGGCTGCTCCACGACGCTTTTGACCAGGGCTACCGCGTCGGGGTCGTCTGTCACAGCGATGATCATAAAGGCCGCCCGGGTGCCACCCGGCCAGGCGCTTCTACCTTCGGAGCGATCGGAGGACTGACCTGCTATCTCATGCCCGAGCTGACGCGCGACGCCGTGTTTGATGCGCTGCGGCGCAGGCACCATTACGGCACCACCGGCACTCGGCTGTTCCTGGACATCCACGCTTGGTTCGATGCGCCCGTCGCCGCTTTCCCCGAGGACCCGCAAATCGCGGAGGAGCGCCCAACGCGGGTCAGCGAAGCGCTCATGGGCGACATCATCCGGCCCGCAGGCGTACCGCTGCATCTTACCTGCGAGATCATCGGCACCGCGCCGGTCGAGCGCGTCGATGTCTTCCACGGCGCCGAGATCGCGCAGACGGTGCGCCCCTACGGCCCGGCCGACCTGGGCCGACGCATCCGCATTCTGTGGCAAGGCGCGGAATATCGCGGCCGTGGCCGCGAGACTCTCTGGCAAGGAAAGGTCGGGGTTGTGGACAACCGTATATCACGTTTTGAAGCGGTCAATTTCCTCAATCCCGAACGGCAGGTGCGTGAAACCGCGTCGGGTGCGGTGCTTGAATTCGACTCCGTCACCACCGGCAATCTTGCCGGCATTGATCTGTGGATGACAGAGGAACGCCGCGGCACGCTGCGGATCGAGACGAATATCGTTTCCGGCGAGGTGGACCTCGGTGCGCTTACCGAGCAGATCGTGGATTTCGACGGCGGCGGGCTCAACCGTCGCATCAGCGTCTATCGCCTGCCCGAGCAGGATTGGAGCAGGTACGTCAAGCTCGATCACAGCGTGCGCTTTGCCGGGGGAAAGGACCTTCCGGTCTATGTGAGAGTAACACAAAATGACGGTCATCAAGCCTGGTCGTCACCCATCTATCTGATCGATTGAGCACGGCTTTCGCCATCGATGAGGATCGCATCCATTGCCCACAGCCGAATTCACTGAGGTCAGACGTATCGCTGCTCGAGGCGATCTTCTCAGTGCTCGGGCCGGAAGCCTCGATCCATCAGCTCACGGGCAAGATCAAGGAAAGGGCGGGGAGCGGCTCCAACACGTCCTCCCCGCGCAACGTGTACCGCTGTCGCGACGGCAGCTATGTCGCGATGTCCGCTTCGACTGAGACCATGGCGCGGAGGGTGTTCCAGGCCATCGGCCGCCCGGACATGATCGAGGACCCGCGCTTTCGCTCGAACAGCGACCGGCTCAAGCATCGTGCCCTGGTCGACGAGGCGGTCGGAGCATGGTTTGCAACACGAACGCGCGAGGAAGCGCTGCAAGCGGTGCGGCAAGCGAACGTGACGGTCGGGCCTGTCTATTCCATCGCGGATGCGGTGCTCGATCCGCACTTTCGCGCGCGTGAGATCATCGTCGCTGCAAAGGACGGCGAGCTCGGCCGCATACCGATGCACAACATCGTTCCCCGCCTATCGCAGACACCAGGCGCATGGCGCCGGCCCGCGCCGCTGCTGGGCGAGCAGACCGACGCCATTCTCGCCGAGGTCGGCTTCACCCCTGAAGCGATCGCTCGGCTGCGCAAGCAAGGAGCGGCGGCGTGACCGCGCCAGGCGCCCCGGCCATACGATCGCTGCTCTATGTGCCGGCGAGCTCGGAGCGCTTCATTGCCAAAGCCCACGAGCGCGGCGCCGATGCGATCATTCTCGACCTCGAAGATGCGGTCGTGCCTGCGGAAAAAGCATCGGCTCGGGCGCGGCTTGCCCGCTCGGTCGCGAGCGTCGGCCAGGGCGGCGCACTCGTTTTCGTGCGCATCAATTCCGAACCGGAGCTTGCGCCGCTTGACGCCGAAGCAGCGTGCCGCGCCCGCGCATTCGGTCTTTTCGTCTCCAAAACACAGGACCCGCGCAAGCTGCAAGAGCTCGCGGGCCTGCTCGAGAGAATTGAGCACGCCGTCGGTCGCACCCCGATGGTGCTGGTCCCCATGATCGAGGATCCCGGGGCCGTGCTCGATGCCAGGATCATTGCTGCTGCCACGCCTCGGGTCTTCGCGCTGGCTACGGGCGGCGAGGACCTCGCAACCGCGCTGGATGCCGAGCCGACCCCCGAGGTTTTGCGCGTGCCGAAGCTGCTGGTGCACCTTGCCGCGAAAGCCGCAGGCGTGCGCTCGTTCGGCCTGTTGCGCACCGTTGCCGACTACGGCGAGCTGGAAGCGATTGAAAGAAGCGCGCAGGAAGCTCGTGCCTTCGGATTCGATGGCGCAAGCTGCGTGCACCCCAAGGTCGTGCCGATCCTCAATCGCGCTTTCTCTCCTTCGCCGGAGGCGCTCGACCATGCCCGCCGTCTGATTGCCGCCGCCGAGGAGGGCAAGGCCCGGGGCGAAGGCGCTTTTGCATTCGAGGGCCGCATGGTCGACGAGCCCGTGGTCAAGCGCGCCCGCGCCCTGCTCGACCGCGCACCTCGCGATCATGCACGCTCGTAGGGTGCGTTAGTGGTACTGCGTCACAAGTTACCCCTCGCCGTCATTCCGGGGCGCAGGAAAATCGGCCTTGCCGATTTGCCTGCGAGCCCGGAATCCATAACCCCAAGCAGTAATGTGTGCCACCGCAGCATAACCACTTTCATCACTGCACGGCCTGTGGTTATGGATTCCGGGCTACACCCCACGATGCTCTGGAGACGCGGCGTAACGCTGCCACGCATGCCGCATCCATTTACCATATTGTGGTCACCGGGATGTTGCGGGCAGTCGCCAAAAAAGCCAATGAAATCAGCCCACTAGAACCAAATACTCGCCGCCCGCACCGCATTTTTGTCATCGCATTTTGAACCCAGCTGCGCCCTCGCGCGACCAACAGACGGATCAGGGGGTTCGCCATGAACAAAACATGCCGTCTGGGCAGAGTCGCAGCTCTTGCCGCATTCCTTACTGCAACGGCCTTCGTGTCGGAGGCTTCCGCCAATCCGTTCAACTTCTTCGGTCAGCCGCTCTTCGGCTACGGGCCACCGACCGATAACGGGAACTACGCCCGAGCCGATCTGCAACGCCGCACGGTCGATTTCCGCAGCAACGAGGCGCCGGGCACGATCATCATCGATACGGCGAACACGTATCTCTACTTCATTCTCCCCGGGCAACAGGCGATCCGGTACGGGATCGGAGTAGGCCGTGAAGGCTTCACCTGGTCCGGCGTGAAGACCGTCGAGCGCAAGGCGGAGTGGCCGGACTGGACGCCGCCGCCCGAGATGATCGAGCGCTCACCCTATCTGCCGCGCTTTACCGCCGGCGGCGAAGGCAATCCGCTCGGCGCACGCGCCATGTATCTCAGCGGCTCCTTCTATCGCATTCACGGCACCAACGCGCCGTGGAGCATCGGCAGCCGCGCGACGTCAGGCTGCATCCGCATGGTCAACGACGACGTGATCGACCTCTATAACCGCGTCAAGGTCGGCACCAAGGTGATCGTGCTGCCCGCGACCGAGCAACGCACTGCCAGCGGCTTCCGCGGCTTCTTCTGAGCTTCTCACCGCGCTTTTACAGGGGCGGGTTTCAAACCCGCCCCTGCGCACGTTATCGGGAATGCTCATCCGCGCGGGAGCACGTGCGCCCATTTCGCGCGGATCGCGGCGTCGAGCTCCTTGCTCGATCGCGCCACAATCGGAAACGTGCCGCGCCGCGACCAGGGCTTGCAGGCATCGATCACGATGCGCGCATTGCGCGGATCGCTGCTGCCGTACGCCATCGGGTCGAGCACCGTGCTCCAGCAGCCGCGCAGGATCTCGATCCCTTCGCGCGGCTCCATGCGGGTGCACATTGCCCAGACCACCTGATCCATATCGGCGGGATCGATATCGTCATCGATCACAACCACCACGCGGTTGGCGTAGGCGCCGGCATGGCACTGCGAGGCGATCACGCCAGCCTGCTTGGAATGGCCGCCATAGAGCTGCCTGATGGAGACGGTCAGCCACAACCGGCTGCCTCCCGCCGGATGCGCCCAAACGCCCTTTACCTCCGGCACGCCCGCAGCTTCGAGCTGATTCCAGACGGCGCCGGAGCGATAGGTCCCGCGATAAAACGAATCATCGTCGGGTGGAACGCCGGGGATCGCGCCGAGCAGGATCGGCTCGCTGCGGTGCATGAAGGTCTCGATGCGAATCGCGGGCTCCTTCTTATGACCGCCCGCGTAGTAACCGGTCCATTCGCCGAGCGGACCTTCATCGAGCAGATCATCGGGGTGCACGAAGCCCTCGAACGCGATCTCCGCCTGGGCCGGAATGGGAAGCCCGGTTGCCGGCCCCTTGATCACTTCTACCGGTTCGCCGATGAGCCCTCCGGCAACATCGTACTCATTCTTGCGGTATGGGATTTCCAGACCCGCGACCATGAACAGCGCCGGATGCATCCCCGCTACGACGGCGATCGGGCAGGGTTTGCCCAGCTCGTGATAGCGACGCTTGATCAGATCGCCGTGCTTGCCTTTTGAGCACATCACGGTGGCAACGTTCGGGCCGTGCGACTGCACCCGATAGGCACCGTAATTGATCCAACCCGTGTCCGGATCCTGCATGATCACCATGCAGCCGGTGCCGATGTAGTAACCGCCGTCGTGCTCGTGCCAGCGCGGGGTGGGTATGGTCTCGATGTTCACGTCCTTTCCGGCGTAGACGTTCTCGAGCAGCGGACCTGAGGTGACGGTGACCGGGGGAATGCTGCGCGCATCCTTCATGTTTTTGCGCCAGAAGGAGACGAGCTCGATCGCCGAGCCGTCAATAGGCAAGCCGAGCGTGACATTGATGCGCCGCACCGAGGTGAGAATGTTCGCGAGAATGCGGTGCCCGCGCGGATAACCCGGAATTTCGTCGAACAGCACCGCCGGGTTGCCCATCTTGCGCATGTGGAGATCGACGATGCCGCCGATCTCGCGCTCCCGTTCGGCGCCCCTGACCTCCTGAACCTCTCCGGCCGCGCGCAGCGCTTCGAGCCAGCTGCGCAGGTCCTGTTTCGATTCCGACTGGACCTTGCGCACGTCCATTTTGGCTGCGCCGCGATTTGCTGCTCTCACATCGGCGATGGTTTGCATTGCGATTTTCCGTTCAGGATTTGTCTGAGCCGCCGCGGCGTGATGGGCAGCTGCGTTACGGCTCCGGGCAAGCCGATCGCCTCATCGATGGCGGAGGCGATCGCCGCTCCGACGCCGGTGATGCCGCTCTCGCCCGCTCCCTTGATGCCGAGCGGATTGAGCGGGCTGGCATAGTCCTCGCGCAAGATGACGTCGACCGGTGGCGCCTCCCGCGCGGTTGGCAGCAGATAGTCGGCGAAGGTCGTGGCCAGGGGATCGCCGCGCTCGTTGAACGTGAATTCCTCCAGCAACGCCCCGCCAAGGCCCTGCACGAAGCCGCCGACGATCTGGCCCTCGACCAGCGCGGGATTGATGGCGCGGCCGATGTCGTAGGCAATCACGTAACGCTCGACCTCGACCCCGCCGGTGTCGCGGTCGACCTTCACCACGGCGAGATGAATCCCGTAGGGGTAGACCTGGTGCCGGGTGCGAAACCAGCCCTCGGTCGAAAGCCCGGGCTCGCGATCCCCCAGCGTCTTCGACGTCGGCGCGAGATGCTTGGCAATCTCGGCGAGCGCGATCGAAGGACCGGCCGGCGCATCCTTCCGCATGACTTTGCCGTCGATGATATCGAGCGCATCCGCCGGCGCCTGCATCAGCTCGGCTGCCATGTCGAGCGCCTTCGCCCGCAGCTTCAGCGCCGCATTGTGGGTGGCGGATGCGGTCATCACGGTCGCGCGTGAGGCATGGGCGCCGATGCCGTAAGCGATCCGGTCGGTCTGCCCGTGGGTCACGCGCACGCGGCGATAGTCCACGCCGAGCCCGTCGGCGCAGACCTGCGCCATGACCGTTTCAAAGCCTTGCCCGAGGGAGGCGCCCCCGGTGATGAGCTCCACCATCCCCGCCTCGTCCACCTCGATGCGCACCCCGTCCGCGGGGCCTAGCCCGCTCTTTTCCACAAACATGGCAAAGCCCGCCCCCACCGCCTCGCCGGCCGCGCGGCGGCGTGCGAACTCGGCCTTGAGCGTTGGCCAGTCCAGCGCCTCCAGGAGCTTATCGAGCAGCCCGGCATAATCGCCGGAATCGTGCTCGATCTCCTCCCCAAGAGCTTCGAGCGGCCGGTGATACGGCATCTCGTCAACCGCGATGGCATTGCGTCGGCGTACCTCGTTCGCGTCCATGCCCAGCCTGCTGGCGATCGCGTCG
>Ga0185299_10000906_pt1 | contig 68207 bp, 51 predicted proteins | sample PaiPotPPA55metaG_FD_128002 | JGI IMG/M metagenome (GOLD analysis project Ga0185299, IMG submission 128002) | Iron sulfur acid spring bacterial and archeal communities from Banff, Canada, to study Microbial Dark Matter (Phase II) - Paint Pots PPA... ... | reverse complement strand
CACCGACACGGACACCGACACCGACACCGACACCGACACCGACACCGACACCGACACCGACACCGACACCGACACCGACACCGACACCCACACCGACACCGACACCGACACCGACACCCACACCCACACCCACACCCACACCGGGCCCGCCCACCATGGTTCAACATGTCAGCACCGCTACTGATGTCCTCGGTACGGTCTATTGGGCTAATGCGGTTGCGGGTAACCCTTACAACATTAATCTGCCTAACCAGACTGGTGGTGGGAACTGTCTGATTCTAGCACTGAGTTGCCCGTACTCAGCTAGCCGAACGGTTACGGTCGGCGATGATCAATCAAACACCTGGCAGCTAGCGGTATCAACGCAGAACGCGTCGGTCATTAGCTCCATCTACATCGCTACGAATGTTCATGCTAACACTCAGAAAGTAACCGTCACCTTTGATACGGGGCTTTATGGTTGCCAATTCGTGCTCAGCGAGTTCTACAACGTGGCTGCAGCCGCAGCTATCGACACGACGGCAGCTAGCCATACTTCTGCCGCACCATCGGTGAATGCTGGCAGCATGACCACAGTTTCAGGCGGTGATCTCATTTACAATTATGCCTACGATCAAGCCAATTCCAGTTTAGTGGCGGGATCCGGTGTCTCAGTAAGCAGCATCACGGGCGGAACGAGATTCTCTCTACTATCCGCTGACGTATTCATTGGAGACTTCGCCCAATACTACATTCAGCCATCGGCCGGAGCTATTACCCCTTCTGCAGCTGTCTCTGGTGTCACCGATACGTTTAATTCGGTAGCAGTAGCCCTCAAAGCGTCGTCCGGTCAGGGCACGGCTCCATCGCCGACTGCTATCAGAATAGTTCGAGTTTGCCATTTCATGGTGAATAGCAGTACGCCGATTCAATTCCCGTGTGTAGGGAATTTGATCTTATTCGCCACGGCCCGTCCTGAGTCAGGAATCGACTATTCAGCTGTAACCAGCCAGCCGTCGAATAACTGGACGAAGATAGATGAATCCTTAGTAAACGGTCACGGGCCACCACAGGTCTGGTATGCAACCAACGCGCACGCGTCGCTAAACCTGAACCTGACAGTCACCGGCACGCCTGGACCCTACGGTACCACCCTGGTCTTCTATGATGTGGTTAACGCTGGTGCCTATGACACAGGTGCCGGTAGACCCTCGTCCTATTTAGTTACCACTAGTCCTACGCAATCGTTCTCTAATTTCTGCCCCATTACACCGAGTCAACCTGGTGAGTTAATATTTGATTTTCTGCAGGACAGCTTTGGGCCTGTGGTTGTCGTGTCGCCCGGCACCATGGACACAGTCTTGTACGGGGGAGAAACTGATGCGGACCTGATGGACAACGCCGATGGCTATGCCCATTACTATTCGAACAGTACCTCGACTGTATCATTTTCCTATACGATGAACAGCGGGAAGCACGATCGTTCGCAGGAAGTTGGTATTGCCATAGCATTTTCTGCAGCTAGCCTCACGTCAACGCCGAACCCTACACCGTCAAGTTTGTTAAGCATTTTTACTCCCAAATAGTGTCCGGTTTTGAGTGACCCCTGACACCAGGAGGGCGACGAGTCAGCTGACCCGGCTTTGCTCCGTGCCGCACGGAGAACGCAGCTTGGCCCGGCAAACTCTGGAAATCGTTATTTCCGGGTACAAAACGGGGGGAAGCGGAGACTGGGCTCGGTCGGGAGATCGCAACGTTGATCGAAATCGGTTCGGATACTCTACTTGCCGCTGCCCCTAACCGGTAGACAGCCAAAAAATCACGCGGTTCTAACCTTGCCTTGCCATTGGCACTTTGTTAAAAACTGCCGGCGTACGTAAATCAACCGCTATGAGAAACGGCAGGAGGTCACCGCTAAAGAATCTCTCACGCGCATCGGAAATTCGCTGGCGGACCGATGCAGCGCCTTCGTGGCATCGAACCAGACGTTGCTTCCTGTACCTGAGATCGTGCTGGCCCGCAGCGGCGATCATTCCCGCGACTGTTTGGTTTGCCTGCGCCGCCATTGGGCAGGAATCTGTCAGAACGCCGGAGCTGCCTCCCTTCACAGAGTTTGCGCCGAATCCGGAGGAAGGGACCTTTGTTCGGGTGGGCCCGTTCTCCGGAACAGCTACACTAGGGTTGGGCTACCTCTATACCGATAACGCTAATACTACCGGGACTACCGGGACTAGCGGGACTACCGGGACGGGAAAGCTGTCGCTGAATGAGATCTTTGAAGGCCTGGATGTGGACCTAGCTTGGCCGATCAGCCCGTTCAACCGGGTCGACCTCCGCCTCGGAGGGGAGCTTCAGGAGAACTTTTACTCAAACGGAACCAATGCGCTAAACCTGGCTATTAGCCCTGATTCGCAGATCCAGTTCGAGGCTAAAATCGGCGAATTTCTGCTGCGCGCCTTCGAGCGGTTTACGATAGTTCAAGACCCAGTTTCGGATCCTACGGTTGCCAATCAGACAAATCTTAACCGGTTGAGTAATACCATCGGGGCTGGCGTCGACCTGCCGTTATATCATGCCGACTTCGGTTTGTCATTCGCCTATACCTATAGCGACCAACTCGGTGGCACGGCCCTTGGCGGCGGCGAAGGCGGAGTTCTGCGCAATAGCTTTCACCTTGGAAGCAAAATTTCTTTTCAGTTTTCTCCGACCTTGAGCTACGGTTTCGAGGCGAACGCCACCTACAACGCAGGCGATGGCCCATTTGATTTCTATGCTTTTAGCCTAGGCCCTTTCATTCGGGGGAATATAACGCGTTTGCTAGAAGTCGATGCCGGCATCGGACCATTACTAACGGCTGGCCCAGCGGGTGAACCGCCTCAATATTACGGCTTTCTCGCAGTTCGCTACCACCCCAGTCGCCTTCTTCAGATTTTGGCGGGAATTGACCATGATACCGAATTTTCCAGTGGTCTAGGTGTCACCCAAAATACCTACGTCCGTCTCACGGTCCAGGCTAGTCTCACCCGCCGATGGACATTTACCGTTGGGCCGTATGTCAACTTTGGTTCAGTTATCACTGGAGAGTTTCCCGGGTCATACACCCAGATCGGGGTCAAGACCGGCTTGGAGTACGCATTCAGCAGGCGAATAACCGGCGAACTCACCTATCGATATGCGAAGCGCAACGGAGGGCATAGCGTCGAGGAGACCCCGGCGAGTTACACGCAAAATTTAGTCAGCGTCAGTCTTAGTTACCGCTTCTGAGCTCGCCGGAAGCTCCCTCAGAATGACAAATGACAGATAGAGACAGCCGTCGATCAGTCGCTCTTGGTTTGTCATCTGTCATGTGCGATTTGTCATCCGAGCGTGCTTAAGGCGAGCTCCGATCGTTTGATTTCCCATAATTAATGATTGGATCGCAATAGCAGTACTGACTAGAAAAAAGAGATACCTTGAGGCAATCAAGGTAATTGCGTCGCACCAGCCGACCAAATACACTCAACGCCAACTGGTTGTATTTATATCTCAAATATAAGTTAGCCGGTCTCATTAATTATCATTAAACGGCCCCGCGCGAACCGCACCGGTCAATCGAAACGCGCGAGTCTAATGGCGGTAGCTTCTTCCTGAGGCTCGTCCCCAAACGAGGGCGAAGGGGCCAAGGGCTATCAATTGGACTAAAAAAATTTGTCACGACGACAAGCTTCTGACGCGATGTGTATGCAAATAAAATCTATAAATAATAGTGTTCAATATGCGACGCCCCGGGACGGGACCGAATTCTGGTCAAACCAACCAGGGCATAGACCCAAGCAAAATGGAAAATGTCGATCTAGCAAGGGTCGGTGGGGGAGTTTGTGTGGGGTAGTCACTTCGTTGATTCTGCTTTGTACTGGCTGCCAGAATTATACTGGGGAGACATTACCCGAAGGCGCCGCCGGCCAACACCCCGGGGTATTGGCAGCCGGCGATACGGTTAGGATAGCGTTCACCGCGGCACCGGAGCTCAATCAATCCGAGAAAATAGAAGTCGACGGTAGGGTTAGCTTGCCGCTGATTGGACAAGTGTATGCCTCTGGGAAAAGCACTAGTCAATTGCAAGAGGAACTAACCAACTTGTACAAATCACAACTGCAGAACAGTGAGGTGACAGTAACTCTAGAGAGCGTCACCATTCCGGTGGTTGTCTCCGGCGAAGTGCAAAAACCTGGTAGAGTCCTATTCGAACGTCCAGCTACCGTCCTGGAGGCGATCATGGAAGCAGGTGGTTTTACGGCCTATGGTGACCCGAAAACCGTATCAGTTATTCGGCAAGTGAACGGAGTACAACACTCCCAAATTGTCGACCTGAGTAAGGTTCTTCGCGGTGTGCCGAGCCGTGTGATGTACGTCAGTGGAGGAGACGTAATTTACGTACGGCCCAGATTTGTCAGTTTCTGAACGGCTTCGTCTTTATAGTTTTTTCTTTCAGGTTGCTCAGCAGAGCTCCGGGTAGCCGGCTGCCTCGAGCGAATCTGAGATAACCGAAAGATGCCGCTCGGTTTGCATCGAAGACCGTAGCGAGGCTGCATCACTTGGTTAATCGGAACCTAAAGGATCAATCCGCCGGTGTCTCGAGGGAGCTGCCATCCCATCGACTGACCCGGGCCTAAAGTTATGGACTGTAAAAAAGTCGTCATTCTCTGTTTGGGTATCGCCGCAGCGCTTTCCGGATGTACAACCACCGAATCAGGTCGGACCACATACGACCCCGACTCCGGGAGCACCATCGTCACTGGCAAGCAAACTACCATTGCTCCCTTGGCGGGTGCGGTGCGGACCATTTTCCTGAAGGCGGAGCTGGCTCCAGGCGACACCGAACTCTATCTGGTGGTTCTATATCTTTCGTCTAATGGTTGGTTGTCGGCCGATCAGGTGTGGGATTCTTCCGGGGTGAAGTTGCAGGGATTCACCGGCCAGAATGAAACCATCCCGGTTCAATACAGCCAAATTACTAAAGAGATTTACTATATTCCTCTGACTAGGCGTTACCTCGAAAAGCATCGGCGATCTGGAATTGATATTCGGCTTACAGGCCGAAAAGGAACTGTGTTAGCCACGCAGGCCCCTATTTTTGTCCAGGGGTTCTTAGCCGACGTCGATGCGGTCAACCGGAAGCCGTCAGGTGAGGTGATCGTAAAAAAATTGGTGCAGGCTCCCTAGGAGGCTATTGAAAAACTCGATAGCGAGTCCCGGAGGAAAAACCTGATGCTTCAAATCGAGCTGACCTGGACGCCAACCGGGCATCGAGCTGGAGGAGTTAGGATGGCGTGGGGCCTTTATCGTGGTGGGGCCGAGGCTCCTGAAGAGCCGAGCGGTTGACCAACGGTAACCCGCATTAGCGCCGACGGATCAATAGGCGAGTTCTAATAACGCACCGAGCCGTGGTCTATGACGGACCACGGCTCGGCGTGTTTAACGGCGTAACAATGCGATTGGGTGGTAACTTCAGGGCGTCTCGTTTAAACCCCGTAGGTCATGCGGGAGCCTCCCTCCACTAAATGGTTGGCATAGGCCAGCAAGAGCTGACTCTTGAACGGCCGAAAGATAGCCGAATTAGTTTTTACTGGCGCAACTGGCTAGTAAACGGAGAGGCCGATTCGAGCTGGTCCTTAACCACTCCCGGCCCATTGATGCCTTCCTTCACAACCAAACAGTTGTTGAGGATCAAATATTTGATCTCCGTTTGCAGAAATGTCTCCAGCGTTTCATGGGGAGAGTTTACGATCGGTTGCCCCGCCACGTTGAAGGACGTTGTCAGCACAACTTCGCGGCCGGTTAACTTGCCGATTTCTACCAGGATACGATGAAGTTCCGGATGATCTCGCCGGTCGATGGCTTGAATCCGGGCAGTTCCGTCTGGGAGCGTCACTGCGGCTAGCTCCTTATGAAAAGGGGACTTCACCGATGCCGTCAAAACTCTTTCACCTAATTTGATGCCATGAGGCAGATTAAACCAACGATCTGCCTGTTCCACCGTAACGAGCGCTGCGACCGGCCGTCTGCCGGTTTCCTCGTTAAGCAGAATGCGGAGTTTCCCCTCCATCTCCGGGTCTGATGGGTCAGCTAAGATACGTCGATTTTCGGAGCCGACGGAAGCGAGTACTAGCCCGCCCTCGTCCCGGGCAACAATATTGTGATCGGCGATCAAAGCCGCAATCTGCCGACATTTTTCTTCCACGTTGAGGAACGGCTTGGTTTGAATTTGACCGGCGAATCGTTCATAAGCCGCCCCAAGCTCCGGCATGGAATAACCAGCTTCGACCTGGCCGATTCGAATCTGCGATTTCGTTATCTGGGACTCCTGCCACGCAACGTAGAGTGCTGCGCCGATGGCGGCTCCATCATCGCCCGCCGGAGTAGGAATGTACACTTCTTCAAATATCTCAGACCGTAACAAAAGGTCGTTAGCCGCACAGTTAGACGGTACTTGACCGGATAAAGCGATTCGACGTAGACCGGTCGCATCTGCTAAATTCTTGCATAGGTGAAGAAGCGCACGATTGATGCATTCTTGCAATCCTGCGGCCACGTCCTTGTGTCTTTGCAGGATCTCGCCGTTAGGAAGTCTTTTTGGACCTAAGTAATCAAATAGACATCGCCGAGTGGCCGGGTAGTTTTCCTTTTCTCCGGATCGTCGGTTAAGCCGCAACGGCCAAATCATAATGTTGCCACCAGTTCGAAGCTGGACGGCTTGCTCAAAAAAGGGCCGGAAACGACTCGCGTCTCCCTCTGATGCTAAGTCCATCAAGCGCCACTCATCACCTTGCCAACTGAAACCCAGGTGAACGCTAATCAACGAGTAAAGGATCGCGATTGAGTCATAGGCAGCGACCTCCCTAATTTCGACCAAGCCCCTTGTTGACGCACGATATCCGGTCGCGCTTTGACCATCGCCCAACCCATCAATAACAACGACCAGGCAATCATCCCAACCTGATGTGAGGTAGGCGCCGGCGGCGTGAGCAAGATGGTTCGAGATCTGGTGAACCCGCTCACGGGGAAACGTTGGTAAATGCCGGCTTACTTCTCTCAAAAGTGCTTCTTTCGAGAGCACAGTCCGATATAACTCTTTGGAACGTTTACTTACTAAATAGAGCTCTTCATAATCCGAGTAATCGAAACAGTGAACCAGCGCGTCAATTTCTTCCGGGACTAAATTCTTGGCCGAAAGACAAAATTCAATCGCCTTGGCCGGAAACTCCGTCGTGTGTACCGAACGGTTAAACGACTCTTCTTTGGCGGTTGCGACTAGCTCTCCGTTGATGACTAGAGCTGCCGCTGCATCTAGTCCTGGCGCAACGGAATATTCTCGGTCGTCCAGGCTGGGCCAATGTGAACGTTTAAAAGCTTTCGCTCCGGCTAACCCGCCAATTCCCAGTATACGCATTTAAGGGGGGGTATGAACGCGCTCGACAATCAGTTTGATGGTTCTCGGCCTTGATCCCTAGAAGCTGACAAATTTAGGACACACAGTAAATCACATCACTGGGGCTGACATACCATAGCCTGAGTGGGGCGTCCCTTGAAGAATAGAACTCAAGTCCCCCCGCTCCCGATTTGGAGAGGAGACCAATCGTTTGATCGAGTCCTAATTCCTTACGGATGGACTCCGTTCGGTGAATTTAACTCTGGCACCCAGACTTTTGCCCCGTTGAGCCGGTGGTCTCGAGGGGGGGTCGCTAAGCGGGTGGCAAACCTGAACACTATCGATCCAAAGTGGTCGCAAGGGGTCACATCTTTGGAGCTCGCCTCCGCCAGAGTATCGCCTCCGAGAAACCCTAAAAGCAGCCTCACTCGTTCGCTACCGGGCAGCACGTGCGTAATGACTGCCTCGAGACCGGCGAGCGGACCCGCCACTAGTCGGACCCGATCCCCTGGCACGAGGTCAGGTGTTAACTCCCGAAGCGTACTGCCCTCCGTCTCCGCACGCAGTTCTTCGATGATGCTATCCCCAATCACGGGATACCAATCCCCAAACCGAACCATACCCAATACCCCGTGCGCACTCCGCACCTGGGGCAGCATCTCTCGCAGGCTAAAGCGAGCGAAAAAATATCCGGGAAACAAAGCCTCGGTAACACTTACCGCCGGGCCGGACTTCGTCGCCCGGCGAAAGCGGATTCTCGGACAGAATACCGGGATGTTCCCTAAGAGCTTAACATGGACAGAAGCAACATGTTCTTTGTTTCTTCGCGACCGGAGACAATACCACGCGGTCCCATCTTCGTTTGGCTCTTTGCGACACCCGTAACTTGGTTCGACCATAAGCATAACCTCGATAGATGTAAATCTTTACAGTAAAATCTACATCGCTTGGCCGCCTTCAAGTTAAGCTCGGGCCAAGTGGAGAATTTTTTTGTATTTCGTCTTTTCTGTGAACGTTCTCCTTAACCTGCTCGTTTCCTAATGACGCTCGACGACCCGGAATTTCGAAAGGCCATAAGACTACTAGGGCCATGTTTCGGGAACCGGCGACGACGGTAGAGTCAGGTCAAATGTTGGCAAGCTGCCGCACTTAGCCCGGCTATCAAACGATCTACGGGTTTCCAGCAGAGCAGATCGTGAACCGTTGGTTTCATTAGTACTGACCACCGCAGTTTACGATCCTATCTCCTAATTTCCCGAACCTTTAACCAACTGCGGTTTACTTTAAAAGAATTTCCGACGCTAACTCTTCTACTTAATTAGTGGATGTTCTGGCTGTTCTCGCGTTCACCCAAGAACTATGGTTATTCAAACCCAAATAATTGTTTCGGGAGTTTTTGGACGGCTAAAGTGCGTCTCGCACTTGTTGATCATAAACTCTGAATTGGCCGAAGTGTCGCGTTCTTTCTGCTCTGGGTTGTTGGCGAAGGAGGCGAACAGAAGACGCTAGAAAAACTCTGTGCCTCGATACTAGTCCGATGCTTGCCGGGTTTCAACGCCGCGATCTTGTGAGTAGTTTCGGCAATGGGGCTACGAGAAACTCCTAACTTGGCGATTCCGTATCTGGCGACGGCGCGCTGTGGAACTTATAAAACCTTGTAACCATTATAGACTGAGATTGGCGGTTGGTTCAAGACCGCGATCCGATTAATGGTTTTGCCAGTGGGGTACGAGAAACTCGGATAATTCCGTGTCTTACGGTGACCCAGATTTCGAGCTGAGAAAACCTCGTAACCGTTATGGACTGAGGTCGGCGAGGCGACGAATTGCTAGAAAAGTAATAACCCGTGTCATCTTGTCTCCGTCTGGCAGGATCTTTAAGAACCAATACAGCGAATTGGCTAGGGCTCGATTCGGTATAGAAGATGCGACGTGGTGAGACGTCCTTGCTTCCGTCGGCGGGTAGACAATTCCAGGGATTGTCTTGCTCTTTTGCAAAGCGGGGACGGTTCGGGGTGATTGAGGAGGTTGTGGCCGGGTGCGCCGATGTAGACAGTCGAAGTAGGAGTAGGAGTCTCCGCACCAACAAAACGACGTTTGTCGTAAATACTGCGGTTGAGGTTAAGCCGCGCAATGGTAGATTCTCGGTAACGCTCACAATGAAACCGGCTCCAGCTGTCTTAGATCCTCGCATCAAAAGAACGCGACAGCTGTTGCATCGAGCTTTCAACGAACTGTTGGCGGAGAAGTCGTTCGATGAAATCACTGTCCACGATATCGCCGAACGTTCGACAGTAAACCGGGCGACTTTTTACGATCATTTCCCAGATAAATTTGCTCTGCTAGAGGATATCATCGCGGAGAGCTTTCGGGACATGCTTGAGGTCCGAATGGCAGGGTCAGTCGGGACTTGCCCAGAAAGTGTGAAACAGTTGATCTGTGCGGTTTGCGATTTTTTTGCGGATATGGCCTCCGGCTGTCAAAAGCATCAACGACAATTCGCACCCGTGGCGGAGTCGAAGATAAAATCGCTGCTGCGAGACTTTTTACTGATCGGATTGCGCCAAGCGCTCCCGGAAGGTTCTCTAGTTGAGTTGGAACTGAGGGCGATCATGGCGAGCTGGGCGATTTGTGGCGCCGCCCTAGAATGGAGTCACGCCAAAAGCTCCTCACTTGAGGATTTTGCGGACTCAGTGTTTTCATTGGTGTGTACCACCCTGAACCTTCGGACGGGCGCGAGCTCGGCTCCACCGTCACAATCTTATGCGACCTGACCATCCCGCCACCGAGGATTTGCTTCCCGGCGCTAATGCCGGGGTTGCCCCAACCGATACTGTGTCCGATCGGGAGTTTTTTCACCGATTTGTTTCTGCCGACCGGGCAGATCCGGGTCCTGAGCCGGCTTTCATTCTTTTGCATGACTCTGGTGGGAATGAAGAGGATTTACTCGCGATCGTGGAAGCGGGTGCTGAGGACGGGAAAGCTAATGTGATCGGATTGCGTGGCCTGTTCGCGTATGAGTCCGGGTTTTCCTTTCTGGGCACACCCAAAGAATTTGCGGCCTCGGAACCCTGTTTCATCGATCGAGCCGACCGAGTCTCTATTTTCCTTGCTTGGGCGGTGAAAGAGTACGGCCTGGACCCTTCGAAGATTGTGGTCTTCGGCGCCGGCGATGGAGCTACACTGGCGGTTACTTTGCTGTTTGTGCATTCGGAGCTACTCGGAGGAGCAGTCTTGATTCGCCCCAAATCACCATTCCGTCCGAAGCCACTCCCGGCTTTGCCTTGTTATCCGATCTTGTTGATGAACCCGAAGGACCAAAGTAGAGAAGAAAAGGCGGCATCTGAATCCCTGGCAGAAACGCTCTTTGATTGCGGTTGCAGCGTCCGCAAAGTCCAGGTTCCAGCCAATGCGCACTTTGAAGCTAAAATGATCAAGGCGATCCGGGCATGGTACAAGAAAGTCGCCGCCACCGATATTTCGGTGGAATGCGCGCTGTAAGGGGGTAGGGCGAGGCCCTCTCTTTTGGTAGGGCGAGGCTCCCGAATAGCGAAGCGGGTTCACCAAGGGTACACTGCACAAACGTCAACCGATAGACCAGGGAGGCCTAGAAACGCGCCGAGCCGTGGCCCACGATAGACCACGGCTCGGCGCGCCTTTTGGCGCAACGACGCTGTTCGGAACGTATATCTTAGATCCTTCGCGACAACGATAGCTCTTTCGGGAGCCTCGCCCTACCAAAAAGAGGGAGCCTCGCCCTACCATTTTTCGTCTTGAGCTTTGCTTCAACTCAGCGACACTCGAAGCCTTATAGTTTTCTCTCCGTTGGCCGGTCCTTACGAATGAAAATAGCAGTACTCTTTGGGGGCAATAGCTCGGAGCGCAATGTCTCTATTGCCAGCGGCATCCAAGTCACAAAAGCATTGAAGGAGGCGGGCCACAGCGTCTTGGCGGTCGATACCTTCCGCGGCGTGCTGTCAGACACTGAAGTGCAAGCCCTCCTTTCTAAAGGGGTCGCGCCGGAACCGCCATCGACACATGATCTTCAAGTCATAAAAGTGAAGACCGGCGGCATCGTGCAGCCTTCCTATTTTACTGACACGGACGTTGTGTTTCTGGCCTTACATGGTGGCACGGGAGAGGACGGTACGATGCAGGCCGTATTTAGCGCTGCCGGCATTCTTTATACCGGTAGTGGTCATGTCGGGAGTGCGGCTGCTATGGATAAAGATTTGGCGAAACGCCTGTTTCTAGCCGCAGACGTTCCGACCCCAGAGTGGCTCATGGCTCCAATCGACGCAGAGACCGCGGCGGCGAGACTCGGATTTCCTTTAGTCGTAAAATCGAACAAACAGGGCTCGACCGTTGGATTAACTATCGTCCACCACACGGAACAGATTCAATCGGCGATTGACGAAGCGTACCGGCATGACGACGAGGTGATGTTGGAACGATTCGTTCCCGGTCGCGAGTTCACGGTCGGTATTCTGGGCGATCGCGCGTTAGCTGTTGGCGAGATCATCCCCAAGTGCTCGGATATTTTCGATTATCAGAGTAAATACCAACCGGACGGTGCCGAAGAAATCTTTCCGGCAGATGTGTCGCCGGAGCAAACCGCACGCTTTCAGGAATTGGCCTTGCGCGCCCATAGCGCCTTAAAACTGCGTGATTACAGCCGGATCGATTTCCGCTTGGATCCGCAAGGCGGCATCTGGTGCCTGGAAGCGAATACGTTACCCGGGATGACCGCGCAAAGCCTTCTTCCAAAAGCAGCCGCCGCCGTGGGTATTTCTTTCCCGGAATTGTGCACCGAGATCTGCCGACTGGCGTTAGGACGGGAGAAAAGGTAGGGCGAGGCTGCCACTCTATTTTGGTGGGGCGAGGCTCCCGAATAGCGGAGCGCTTCACCAAGGGTCCACCGCACAAACGCCAATCGATAGACCACGGCTCGGCGCGCTTTTTGGTGTAACAACTTGCTCGACAGGTTGAAATCAGAAGCTTCGCGACAACGATGGGTTCTTCGGGAGCCTCGCCCTACCATGGCCAATCACACCACCTGAACCCCGGCGGCGCGCATGGTTGCCAATGCCTTGGCGCCGTCATCAGGTGACAGATTAACCGCTCGGCAGGCGTTCTCGAGCACAGTCACTGTAAAGCCAAGATCGCGAGCATCGAGTACGGTGGCTTTGACACAATAGTCCGTGGCTAACCCCACGATGGTAAGATCATCGGCGCCATGCTGCCGCAGAATCGTTTCCAAACCGGTAACCCGCTTTCTTTGGTTGTCGAAGAAACCACTGTAGCTATCGACTCGAGGACTGGTCCCTTTATGGATCTGGGCGGTTATATCTTGGGCTGCAGATTGGACGCGAGTTCTGCGCCAGATGTGTTTTGCACACAATGCACCGGCTACAGGATCTGTTGTTGGCCATTAATGAGGACTAAGTCTCCCATCTTTGGGTTCGGGTGGGAAGCAGCGAAGCTGCAATGATTCGCCGGGTGCCAGTCCTGCGTCGTGACCACCAAATCGAAATCCTGGCTTAGTTGATTGATAACGGGGATGACCCGATCTCCCTCCGGCACTCCCAAAGCGCCCCCGGGTAGGAAATCGTTCTGTAGATCCACTATGATGAGCGCTTTCATACGATGGGGTAGAGCTCCGATCAAAAAACGGAGAATGGATCCAGCCGTCGCCCAAGCGCTATGGCGGGCAGGACTTCCTCCGTCGCTAAAGCTATGGAGGACAAGTCGGCGAGCTCAAGTCGAGTCGCTCTGAATTGACGCGAAAAAGAGCTCTCATTCGCGTTTATTCGCGTCCATTCGCGGTTTCCTCCAAATCGGCTTCTCGACGATATTCCTCGATCAATCTGGACTTCAATTCATGCAGGTGAGGCTCCAGGCCGACCGGATAGATGTGAGGGTTTAGCAAGCGCTTGATTCCGGAATAAAACTTACCCAGCTGGGTCACGGCGTTTTTCTTGATTTCAAGAATCGTCGGCCGCGTATAGGCCAATTGCCCCCGGCGAAAGATGGGCACCAGCAGGTCCTGGCCGCTAGCGTCCTTCGGGATTCTGCGGCGGAGCGTAACATCAGCGAGATCCACGATGGTGCGCGACTGCGGGACCGGTCCGGCTTCATCGTATAGCATATCGGCGAAATATTCGTTCTCGCGTTCGAAGCGTCTCACTTGCAGCATGCCTGGGTTCGAAACTTTCACGGCTTGCTCGGAAAGTTTGATCTTATATTGCCAATCAGCTCCGGGATCGCGGACAGCGCCGAGTTTGAACACACCGCCTAATGCGGGTTGATCGAAAGCGGTCACCAACTTGGTTCCGACCCCCCACATGTCGATGCGGGCGCCTTGCTCGCGAAGACTGTTGATGATGTATTCATCGAGGTCGTTGCTCGCGACAATCTTGGCGTCGGGAAAACCGGCTTGGTCTAATAAACGGCGGGCGGTGATGCTGAGAAGAGCGAGATCACCGGAATCCAAGCGAATCCCCAGGAACTGGTGGCCATTCTTCTGAAGTTCCTTGGCCACCTCGATCGCGTTCCGGATGCCTTGTTGGGTATCGTAAGTATCGACGAGAAAAATCGAATTTGCCGGCATGGCTCTAGCGAAGGCTGCGAATGCCTCCAGTTCGGTATCGAACGTCATGACCCAACTGTGAGCATGGGTGCCTCTTACAGGTATCCCGAAGACTTTGCCGGCGAGAACGTTAGATGTGGCTGCGCAACCACCGATGAAAGCGGCGCGGCTAGCAGCTAATCCGCCGTCCGGTCCATGTGCTCGGCGCAGGCCAAACTCGAGAACGGGTGCGCCCTGTGCCGCCAGGCAGATTCGCGCCGATTTCGTCGCGATCAGGGTTTGGAAATTGATAATGTTCAGCAGCGTTGTCTCAACCAGCTGACATTGCAAGAGAGGCCCATTAATGCGCAGTAGGGGCTCATGAGGGAAAACCACGGTCCCCTCCGGTACGGCATCTACATCGCACGCGATGGTCAGTTCGGACAAATAATCGAGGAAGGCGGGCTCAAAAATCGGTGCATCGTTTCCGTTCGTGAGGCTCCCTAAGTATTCAAGATCGTCAGGATAAAAACGAAAGTTTTGGATGTACTCAATCGCGTCCTCTAGCCCGCAGGCGATGGTATAACCGCTGCCGAACGGTTGATGCCGAAAGGTGAGGTGAAAGACGGCTTCCTTGTCACGCATCCCTTCCTTCCAGTACCCGTACGCCATGGTTAACTGATAAAGATCAGTTAAGAGGGCCGGAGAAACACGGTCGGGAGTCATGACTACGTTTAAAGTTCAACGTTTTAAGTTCTAAGTTCAACGTTCAATCTTCGATTTCCGCAGAGCAGCAAACACATGGTCAACGCGACGCAGCACGACCTTGCACCGAAACTTGGAACCTTGAACGTAGAACCTTGAACCTAAAACCGTTAATTCTTCCCCAGCACCAATCGATTAACAATGGGAATCGGTTTCAGGTCCGACAACAGTTTTTGGAATCGGGGTTCGCTGCGCAATGCATCCCATTCTGGTAATTTTGCTAACTCGCCGTAGTTCAGGGCGCGCGGAACGTTAGTTAAGGACTCGAGTTGTCCGATGGCCAACTCTCGTTCGCCCGCTAAAAGGTAAACGCTGGCCAAATCTGACGCTAGCGTCGGTCCCTCAACTGCATCCTCCGCGATCGATCGCATCGCTGCTGCCTGACGTCCTTCGCGAAGAGCCTCTTCTTTACGCCCTAGCACCGCATCGATGGCGGCTAACACCATCAGCGGATTGGGGTCATCCGGCCATTTGTTCACATACGCCAATTGTAGTGGACGCGCCTTAGTATAGGCAATTTTGGCCGCAGTATCGTCTCCTTCGGATATTTTGATACCCCCCAGCAGGTAATCTTTACAAACGAATACACGGCTTCCTCCTTCAAACTCCTGCTTAGGATCGGCCGCTAGAATCTTCTCGGCTTGAGCAAAATTTCGATCACCCAGCGCGCAGACGATCTTGAGAATAGTCGCGCGTCCGATAGCTCGGAGTGGTCCCGCGGGCTCGTCGAGGAGGGCGTGTAGCGGTGACGTGTCGCCGCTTGCCTGCCACTCGGCCAGAGCTTTGTGGAGCTGGATTGCCTCGGCGCTAGCCCAGGTGATCGCCGCGTCGGCGAACGTTTGCTGGAGATTTTGGTACTGCCGATGGTATCGATACACATCACCCCTCGTTATCAGCAAACTCAGGTTTCTCGGGTCAAGCGTTGCGGCCCTTTCGAGATCTTGCAAGGCGTCATGCCATTGGCCCCGGTGTAACTCGACATCTGCGAGAATAGTGAAAAGGTTGGCAGAGTTCGGCAAAGACCGGCGAGCGATTTCGAGTTCCTTTATAATTGCAGGATAGTCACGGCTGGTGGTGAGCAAATGAGAGGCTAGCCGGAGATGATTTTCACCCAGATCTGGCCGCAAACTCAAGGCCTTCTGCAGAGCAGTCTCTGCGGCTTGGCGGCGGCTCTCGGAACGGTCTGCGTTAAACCAATACAACGAATCATGCATCCGGGAGAGCTGAAGCCAGGCGAGAGCGAAATTGGGATCGCGGCTGACCGCCTCTTCCAGCAGACGCACCGCGCTAAACAAAGGATCCCAACCCTGAGTTGCCTCATCATAGTTCCATGAGAGATCTCTGGCGTGTAGATAAAGCTCATAGGCTGCAACGTCGCGCGTTGGCGCTTCTTCGATGGCGGCCCTTTCGGTGCTAGAAAGCTTCGCCCGCAGTTCCCGCGAGATGACCTCCGCGATTTGTGTCTGGATAGCAAAAACGTCGGCTGGCTCGCCATCATAATGTTCAGCCCATAATTCGCGCCCCGTCTTTGCTTCAATGATGTGAACGCTAGCCCGAATCTGATTCGCATCCCGCTGAATGCTTCCGGTTACAACGTAGTTAACGTGTAAAGTTCTACCTATTTCCGAAAGCGATGGCCGGTGTGCCGGGTCTCGGTACGATTTAACGCTATCGCGACTGATCACCTTGAGGTCCGCAACTCTGTCAAGGTGGGTAAGAATCTCATCCTGGACCCCGTCGGCAAAATAAGCCTTGTCACTGTCTGAACTAAGATTTTCGAACGGTAAGACGGCGATCGATTTTTCGGGGGTGTTTTGACCGGCTACTGACCAAAAGAGCAATCCAGCGGCAGTAAGTGCCGTCGCACCAATAATTGAAAGCATCAATAAAACTTGGCGATGCTTGGGTTTCACCATGGCCTGTTGGCATTTGGCGACTGCTTCCGCCAGTTCCTTTCCGCTTTGAGGGCGGTTATTAAGATCTGCGCTCAATAACGAGCTCAACAGTGCCTGGACGGAAGCTGGCAAGCTTGAGCCCTTCAGCAGTTCGGCTAGCGAGTTCTGGCAGTCGATCCGCTTGGCCAATTCACCAATGCCATCCGCTTCAAACGGCGGGTTCCCGGTCAAAAGGTAATAGAGCGTACTTCCGACTGAATAATAATCCGAACGTTGATCGATTTGTCCGCCTGAGAGTTGTTCCGGACTGGCGAAGGCCGGTGTACCAATAAAGCCGTCGTAGGTAATCTGATCGAGGGGCTCATCATTCCCGACGATCTTAGCGAGACCAAAATCTATGACTTTGACATTGATTCCTGGTCCATTGACCAACATGAGGTTGGCCGGCTTCAGGTCGCGATGAACTACGCCGCATTTCTCGGTCGCTTCCAATGCGCTGGCCACTTGAGACATCACCCCCAACGCGTCCTTTATTGCTAAAGGCCCCTGGCGCCGGACTCGCTCAGCCAGGGTCTCGCCCTCCACCAATTCCATCGCGTAGAAGCATTGGCCGCCTTCTCTGACTCCATAGTACAGGATGTTTGCTACGTGCGGATGCCGCAATCTCGCGGCAGCGCGAGCTTCGCGCAGAAAACGCTCCCGGTTTTTTTCCTGGGCGGCGGTTTCGCTGTGGATAACCTTGAGGGCAACCGAAGAGTAAAGGTTAGTATCAAGCGCTTCGTAGGTGATTCCCATTGACCCGCGTCCTAGCTCGACGAAGGAACCATCGGGGTGCACCAAGAGTTCGTAAGGACCGAATTGGCTGTTGCTCTCAGCCTCGGGGACTTGATCCAACGGAAGCGCGGCCAGCAAGAGGCAACCAAGACAGTAACCGCTGTATGACTCATCCGCACCGATGCTTTCGTGACAACGCAGGCATTCCGGTTGCTCGTTAGGTGTGAGCTGAGCACTCATAAGAGAGGAAAATAGGAGTACAAGGAGTACAAGGAGTTCAGGAGACCGTATCGACAACGATGGAGTAGCATAAAACCTTCAGATTTAGACGGCGCTTTTTTCTCGTGATTTTTTGCGGCACGCTAGACTCCTTGAACTCCTTGAACTCCTAACGCTTCGGGCGCCGGCTCATCAAGGAGCTCCGTAATTCACGAATCTCGTGTTCAAAGTCGGCAGAACTGGTCACGGTGCGGGCCACCTCGTCTCGCAGGAGCTCACGATAACGCTCTCGCAACCGGTAAATCGCTGCTTTAGTCGCAGCGGTGGTGAGTCCAGCGCGTTGCCCGACTTCGAAATAGGAACTCTTTTCAGCGTCGACGACGAAGCCCAAGAGCTGATCGTACAATTCGCGTTTACCTGCCCTTTCCATCTCAGTTTGCAGGCGATTCAGAGCGTTTTCGATCAGGGTACGAGCCCAACGCGTGTCGAACACTTGTTCGGCGGTGAGCCCAGGATCGGCCAACTGATAGTAGGCTTCAGCCGTCTGATCGTCCAGGAGCACGACACTTGCCTGGCCGCCTCGCTTTTCCGCTCGGGCTCGCTGAGATGCGTGTTGAAGGAAAAATTCAAGTGAGCCGAGCAAGAACGTTCGGAATTTGCCGCGATTTGGATCGGCTCGGCGAAAGGCGTTCTTTTCAACGAGGTGGATAAAAAAATCTTGGGTCAAATCCTGGGCATCTTGGCGATTGTATCCGCGCCTGCGAATAAAGGAATACACCGTACTACAGTAGGACCGGTACAGGCTTTCGAGCGCATTCCGTCTTTCCTCGTCCTCGCCCGCGGCAGATACCAGGCTCCACTGCGTGGTTTCGAATCGAATCTGCTTACCGGCAGTCGAGCTCAGCCAAGGGCTCATTAAGGAGAGGGTACGCTTATGGTCCCGGGAGGATCAAGGTCGAAGCGGCCGAAGCGGCGAGGCTTGCGCCTCGCCGCTTAAAAAAGTGCGCAACTCCGTTCGGGCCATTTAGGGAAATACAAATGTATGTATCGTCCATCACTTATCGGTCGCTTTTGGCGGCCGCTGGCGCCAATGGTGTCGTTCAGTGCGCTTGCCGCATTGTTCTTCGTCTGTAGCGCGATCTATGCGGGAGCGACTACGGTCGAAATCTCGCCTCTGGTCGCGAAATCAACTTTACTCGGTCCGGTCGAAGCAGGCCGGGAGATCGGGGTGACGCTGTCACTTCCATTATCCGACCCTGATGGGGCAGCGGATTTTGTCCGGCATGTTTCTATGCCGGGAGATCCGCTGTTTCGGCATTATCTGACGCCTCAACAATTCGCGGAGCGGTTTGGCGGCAATGCGGCCGATTACGCCTACCTGAAGAGTTGGGCGGCCGCTAACGGTCTGCGCGTAACCCATGAGTCAGTAGGCCGGATCAATTTAACCGTTCGGGGCAGCGTTAATCAGTTTCAAAGGCTGTTTAACACCCAGCTTAACAACTATCGTTCGCCAGACGGCCAGGAGTTTTATTCAGCTAGTGTGGAGCTGGCTGTGCCGAGCGAGATCGGTTCCAGGATCTCCGGCGTGATTGGGCTAACTGAAAGTAGGATGGTTACGCCTATGGTCAAAGTGGCCAAGCGTTTGGGCGAAAACCCGGCTCCGGTTGCTGCGCTGCCGTATCCAGATACCGCGGGTGGCACTGGCCCGGGCGGATCCTATAAGGCGGCCGATCTGCGGACAACCTATAATATTCCGACGTTTGGCAACCTGAACCCGTCCGCTGTCGCCGCCGTATTTGAGCAGGGCGGCTATGATCAATCGGACGTTACCAGGTATCTGACTTACAACCATCTCCCTCAAGTCGCCGTGACCCCGGTCAGCGTTGATGGCTCTCCGATCGCGGTAATCGACCCGAATGTAGAACTTGAGGCAGTGCTCGACATTGACATGATCGCCGGCATCAATCCGGCTATTTCAGGTGTTCGGGTCTATATCGATTCCTGGGATCCTTTTGCGACTGCGCTGCTGGATGCAATCACTCAGGTGGGTGACGATGATATCGCGAAAGTCTTCAGCATCTCTTATTCAAACGACGAGGGTGGCCAGGGCAAATCTGCATTAGAAGCCGAGAACACGGCTCTGGCTCAACTGGCAGCCGAAGGGGTCACCGTCACCGCTAGTTCGGGTGACGATGGCGCATACGGCCACCTATATTACTATCGTTACAATGTCGAGGATCCGGCGTCACAGCCCTACGTGACCGGCGTCGGCGGAACCACCTTGCTCACCGGCCCGAATGAAGGCTATCTCGGCGAAACGGCCTGGAACGACCTTGATCTACAGGGCGGCGCTACCGGCGGCGGTATCAGCGCCTTCTGGCATATCCCTGATTTCCAAAGTAAACTTCCTGACGGCGGAGCGACCTGGGAGACCGGAAACGGTGGATCGGCCAAGTACCGGAATGTGCCCGATATTTCTGCGGTTGCCGATCCGTTAACTGGGGTTGGCATCTATTCCAAGATCAACGGCGGTTGGGTACAGGTTGGGGGCACCAGTGTGTCATCGCCGATTTGGGCCGGCTATCTTAGTATCGTTAATGCGGCACTTAATTATGTCGGGCTCGGTAACCTGGGCTACTTTAACCCCATACTCTATTGGGTCGGAACTCCGGTTTACGGTGCTGGCATCCCCACCGACTGGTTAAACGAGGTCGCGGAAGGTTCCAACGGATATCCGCTCCGTAATTTTGGGTATCCAGGCTACAGCAATGGGCGGGATTATTGTAACACTACCGGCAACGGGTCGCTTGCGGGTTCGCTGTTAGCGACACAACTCTTAGTGTCAGGCAGCCAGCCTGGAACGCCTCCCGGTCCCATCAATCAATTCGGGATCACGTCTCTAAAGTACAACTCAGCCGGCTTCGAATGGGGTCCGGTAACTGGCGCATCGGGTTATGAGTTGGCGGTGGCCCCTTTTGGTGTGAGTGAGTTCCAACTGTACGTCACCACGGGTACTACTGTTACGGCGACGAGTTTATTGCCTAACACTTTGTACCAAGCCCAACTTTGGGCCTTTAATGCCAGCGGCGGCTCGACCGTTCTGAGCCCTTACTTCACCACCCCGAAGAAATCGAAGCCTTAGAAGGCTCACAACTCTGGTTACGCGTTTTACGGAAATAAAGGATTTATGTATCGTCGATTACTCTTTGGTCGCCTTTGGCGGCCGTCTGTACGAACGGCATCGTTCGGTGTGCTCATCGCGCTCTTCTTAGTTTGCGGTGCGCTTTATGCGGAAATGACTACGGTGAAACTCTCGCCATTGGTCGCAAGATCCACTCTGCTCGGCTCGGTTGACGGCACCCGAGAGATCGGGGTAACGCTCTCTTTGCCGTTGTCCGATCCGGAAGGGGCGGCCGAATTTGTCCGGCATGTTTCTAAGCCAGGAGATCCGCTATTTCGTCATTATCTGACGCCTCAGCAATTCGCCGAGCGGTTTGGCGGTAAAGCGGTCGATTATGCTTTTCTGAGAAGTTGGGCGGCCACTAACGGTCTCCGAATAACCCATGAGTCGGTAGGCCGGATCAATTTGACCCTGCGAGGAAGCGTGAGTCAGTTTCAAAGGCTCTTTAACACGCAGCTCAACAATTATCGTTCACCAGATGGCCAGGAGTTTTATTCAGCCAGTGTGGAGCCGGTTGTGCCGAGCGATATCGCTTCCAGGATCTCCGGTGTGATTGGGCTAACCGAAAGTAAGATGGTTACGCCAATGGTAAAAATAGGTAAGCGTTTAGGCGAAAACCCGGCCCCAGCCGCGACGCTGCCGAGTCCCGATACTGCAGGTGGTACCGGCCCGGGCGGAACCTATAAGGCGGCCGATCTGCGGAGTGTCTATAACATTCCCACCTTCGGTAACCTGAACCCGACGGCCGTGGCGGCCGTGTTTGAACAGGGAGGATATGTTCAATCCGATGTTACCAAATATCTCACTTACAACGGTCTCCCCAAAGTTACCGTTACCCCGGTGAGCGTTGATGGTTCGCCGACCTATGTACAAGATGATCCAAACGTGGAACTAGAAGCGGTGCTTGATATTGACATGATTGCCGGAATCAATCCGGCGATTTCCACGATTCGGGTATACATCGATTCTTATAACTGGGATCCTTTCCAAACTGCGCTGCTGGATGCGATCACTCAGGTCGGTGACGATGATATAGCGCAAGTCTTCAGTATCTCTTACGGACAGGATGAAGGTTACCAGGGTACAACTGCCATTGCGGCAGAAAACACTGCCCTAGCTCAACTGGCTGGCGAAGGCATCACCGTCACCGCTAGCTCGGGAGACAGTGGCGCTTATGGCGACGGATATAACTATTCGTACAATGTCTCCGATCCGGCAGCACAGCCTTACATTACCGGCGTTGGAGGAACAACCCTACGCACCGGGCCACATGAGGGTTATATCGTCGAAGAAGCCTGGAATGACCTAGCCTTGGGGTATGGCGCCACGGGTGGCGGCGTCAGTTCGTACTGGCCACTGCCTGACTTCCAAAATTCGACTCAAGAAGGCACGGGCTACCTAACTTTTAATGGTGGCTCCGCCACCAATCGGAACGTGCCGGATGTCGCGGCGGTTGGTGATCCGGCGACCGGGGTTGCGGTTTATTCTCATATGAATGGCGGCTGGAACCAAATTGGCGGGACCAGTGTTTCATCGCCGATCTGGGCCGGTTATCTCACGATCATCAATGCCGGACTCCAGTATGCTGGCATAGGCAATCTTGGCTGGCTCAATCCGGCGTTATATCTGGTCGGTTACTCACAAGAATATTTGCCCTCGGCGTGGCTGTACAGTGTACTGCAAGGATCAAACGGATACGCGCCCGACTACCCTGGGTATCCGGGATATTTCAATGGTGTAGGCTATAGCAACACCACGGGCAACGGGTCTCTGGAAGGTGCACTGTTTGGTACGCAACTATTGATCTCCGGTACCCAGCCGGGAAACAAACCTGGCCCAATCAGCTTCGCTAATTCGAACACGACGTATGACTCAGCGACGTTCCAGTGGCGCCCTGTTGCTGACGCTTCAGCTTACGAGTTAGCCGTGTTCCTGGTCGCGCCGGACGCCGTTAACGGCGTCATTAACATCTACCTCACTAAGAGTACTAAGGTGTCTGCTACTCAATTAATCCCGAACCGCAATTATTACGCCTTTCTTTGGGCGTTCAACGCCAGCGGCGGGTCCATGTCGAACGAGGTTTACTTTACGACCCTAAAGAAACCCTAGAATTCGGCGATCGGTGCATAGCGAGTGGAAGAGCCGCTGCAGCGGCGGCTCTTCCGAGAATTTGGTAGGCTGCCGAGCGAGGTGCAGGGTCCACAGGGACAAAGGACCTGGCAACACCCAAAGTACGCAACAACTCCGATATGCCGACTTGTCCGACGTAGCCTCTGCCTAATCGTGGCCCCTTGGAACGCCAGGCGCGGAGTCGGAGCCGGGGATTGCACGGCGCCACGCCCTACCTGCCCTTACCCCTGCGTTTGGCCAGTGAGTTTTAGCCAATCCATAAAGGCAGTCGCGCCTCCCTGAAGATAACCGACCTGCCGGCGAACCTCTTTGCCGCTCGGATCGAGCAAAACGTAGGTCGGAAATCCTTCAATCCCGAATTTCTTGGCCAGGTCTTCGTTTTGGCTTTTCTCCGTTGGGCTCTGGGCAGCTTTCCTGGGGAAATCGAGCTTTACCAGCACCAAGTTCTTGAGAGCAAAATCCGAGAACTGCGATTGGTTAAACACTTCCTTGTCCATTTTGATGCACCAAGGGCACCAATCGGAACCGGTAAAATCCAGGAGGATATATTTGTGCTCTTGGGCCGCTTGTTGTGAGGCCTTAGCAAAGTCAGTTTGCCAAGTGAGCTCCGCTGCTCGCAGAGATGGGGTTGCCGTTAGCAGCAACGCCAAGCCTACTGCGGAAAAAGCCAGCCGTAGGGGGGATAAATGGTTAAAATTCATAGTTGAAGGGTCCGTGATAATTTGTACCTGAAGGCTCCCCCTATTTTAGGAAAATGTCCACCGCGTCTGTGTAGGTCTTGAAAGGATCCGGCATTGACAGGTAATCCTGACTTTCCAGCGCTATGGAGTCCCAATTGATGATGTAAGGGAGATTCTTTTTCTGGAACAGAGCCACGGCACGGGAGCGGCCGGCAGCCCGAGTATTGCTGGGAGCGGTGTACTTGGTTTCCTGGCGCCGGACCGAGGCGTTGAACTCGCCGATGGTTTTAGCCGGCTTCAAGGCAAAGAAAAGGCCCCGTTCAGGATGAACGTTATGATATTCCAAATCGAGGCTCTGTATCCAGGGATCCTGCCAGGAGAGCCCCTGGTCCTCGATAAACATGTTAAGCAACCAGCGTTTCGATATCCAATCCACACCCCCGATTAAGAGATCTGGTTTGCTCTTGAGGGCATCCAATGTAAACCCCCAGATCTCCAGGATCCAGTTGGTCTCATCATCGGCCCCATGCAAATAGCGGTGCGATTGTTCCAGGAATTGATACTGAATATCGAGCGCGTCTTGCGTGGTTCCGTCATCCATTTCGACGACCCAATGGCCATCCGGATTCCGGGAAATTTCCCGGGTGGCCAGCACAGCATCCCGGAGCGCGATCCCCTCGGGCATTAGGTTCTCTTCCAACAAAGTCAGGATGCACACCGTTGTCCCAATCTTTAAGGCCGTCGCAAATGGGCTCATGTTGGAATCACCGATGAGCAGATGGAGTCGCCGATATTTGCGATAATCTGCCAAAGGCTCGTCGCGAGCGTTGATGATGGCTCGATTGAACTGCACCCATTGATAAATATCGTTTACGATATGATCGGCCCGTTGGCTGATCTGAAACGGAACATGTCCTGGCCGGTCTGGCACCTCGAAATCGAACGCCAACGGATTAGCTTGCCCAACTCTGCCGGCGCCGGAAAAGATTTGCCGGGTGGCCAAGAATGCGAGCAGGGAAGCTAGAATTTCCGGAGTGAACTGAGCTTCCCGCCGCATCAAATAGTTCTCGTGACAACCGAACGTGGCGCCGGTGTGATGATCGATATTATTCTTGAGAAAAGCGACTTTGTCTGCCACCCCCAGCTCGTGGATCGCCTGGTGCAAAAGCATGTCCCCGGCAATATCGTACGCCACGAGGTCCCTTAGAGAGAGGCACTCTGGCGAAGAATACTCGAGGTGCCCCATGTCCAGGTACAGACGTCCTCCGTTCAAAAGAAAGCCGCCGTTTCCCGGCGGTTCTTCATAGTCCCGATAATGCAAATCGATCGCTCCCACCCGACATTTGCGGAAGAGATGGTTCTTTATTTTTACGGGCCACGCGTCGGCTTGGCTCTGCGCTTGGTCCTCGGAAATTAGACACCCGTATTCAGTTTCGAGACCAGCTACCCGATTCATGCCATTTTAGTCTCTAACGAAACACCAGCCGTAGCAACCGGAACTTAGGAAGAAACGTTATAGATTGGCCTTGGTAGGTCGAGACTCCGGATCTTCCTTGTATCGTGCGCAAGGAACCGTGCCCATGCCATCGGTGATTGGCAGTGCCGCAAAGTTGCCGAGCCGCTGGTCTATAACGTGCTATCGCCCCAGAACGCCTCTGTATTCTGCAGAGGGTTTCAGACAAGAACGGCCTTCGATTTGGTTATGCGCTGGATAACGGCTCGATGACTTTGCGGCGCTGCAAATCACAGACGGCATGCACATACCTCCCTTGTGACTGACATAAGGAAGATCCGGAGCCTCGCCCTACCAAGTAGAAGATCCGGAGCCCCGCCAAGTTTCGGCTGACGCCGCTATTCGTCCTTCTTTTCTTCTGAAGAACTCTTCTTCGACTTGCTCTTGGAACCTTCGCCCTTCGAACTGCCGCTACCTTTCGAACCGCTACCCTTAGAGCCGCCTTTGCTCTTAGAACCACCGGAGTCGTCAGAGCTGTCGTCCTTCTTGCTGGCACCTTTGGAAGAGCCGCTCTTGGAAGTACTGCTCTTCTTAGCGGTCTTTGGTGCGTCGTCGTCTTTAGACTTCGATTCTTCGCTGTCACTTTTAGACTTTGACCCGCTGCTGCCCTTGGATCCACCAGCTCCCTTGGAACTCTTCGACTTCCCTTCTTCTTTAGAACTGCTGTCTCCCTTTGAAGCGGTCTTATGCTTCCCGGTTGTCTTATGGTCTGCAGTGCCGGCTTTTCCTTTACTCCTTTTTTCCGCGGCGCCTTTTACCGTCTCCTTGCCCGGTTTGGCTTCTTTTTCTTTTTGGTTGTGAACCAACTGCGTCGGTGTCGGCGCTCCGCTTGGGACCAGGTTAACCCGTTCGATCGGTTTGGTGGGCAAATGGCTCGGGATATGCGCCTCGGAAGCGTACCTTCGATGGACGCCCTCCATCTCGTCTTTGGTGAAGCCGTTCCAACCCTTGTTGACGGTCGGTCTTACGATCGTCTTTATGACCGTTGGGACCTTGGTGGCATTGGCCTTTAGCTTAGCAACGGGTCCATTCACATTGAGTAAATTGCCGTTGATAGATCTCGAAAAATTGTTCCGGCCCCGGACCTCCGAGTAATGGAGAGCGTACGTTTTGACCTGTCGCCCCGTTTGTTGGGCTATGAATTCTACGCGCGGGCCGAAGCTGCTGATCAAGGTTTTGGACGCGGATATATTGGTGACATTGCGGCTGGTGTTGAGGAGCTCCAAGTTCTGGTTGACCGGAGCGAATGAACCGGCGTAGCTGGGGTTGAACCAGGCATTAAAGGGCAAAAAGCTAAATGCTCCCGGTCCGGTATCGGAATAAGAATCGCACCAGTCGCCGATGGCTACCGCTTCGCTGGGCCGTGGACATTCCGGAGGCAGAGGGGCCCAGCCGACGAAGCCGGTGTCGCATACTCTCCAGGAGACCCAGGCAGGAGACCAGTCGGTCCCTGGTGTCCAAACCCACCCGGTGCCGTCAATATTCGCCCATCGTCCATAATGATAAGTGGCCCAACCGAACGACTCGTCTGTGTCCCAATACCAGCCGCGATCGGTAGATTCCCAATGTCCGTTGGTATAGGGCCGCCAATCGGCATTTTTTTCGGCGACGTTAGGCTGAAAAACGTAGCCGTAATTCTCGACGAAAATCCAATGTCCCTCTGAAGATAGCTGATCATAGAAGACATCGTAAGAGTCGTTGAGATCGCCTCCGGCAGCTTGATTTTCCTGATAGACACGGGTGTGACCGTAAGCCTCGACGGCAGGATTGATGGAACCTTGAGTCGGGGCTGGTATCGGGTCTGCTATCGAACCCGCGAGGGGAATCGCGATCAGAAAAACCAAGGCCAAAAGTTTTCGCACGCGCGTCGACATTCGGGTGACGATGTGTATGCGCGTTAACGAAGTCGAGCGCAATATCAGACCTCTCGGTTAGCGATTTCTTTCGCCCAATTGCGCCTTTGGGCAGGGGACGCCACGGTATTCATTAGGAGAACGAAGTGCGTGACGAATGCCAAAAACTAGTTGAAACGCACCCGCCAGCGGAAATGGTTATCCGATGAGTTCTCCTGTTAGAGTTCGCTTTGCTCCCTCGCCGACGGGATTTTTGCACGTGGGCGGGGCGCGCACTGCGCTTTTCAATTGGCTCTTTGCCCGGCATCATCAAGGCATCTTTGTTCTCAGGATTGAGGACACGGATAAGAGTCGCGAACGCGAAGATGCCGTTGCCGTTATCTACGATGGGCTCCGCTGGTTAGGGCTCGATTGGGATGAAGGGGGAGACAAAGGAGGAAAATTTGGTCCGTATTTCCAAAGTGAACGCGGCGCCATCTATGAGAAGTACCTCAAGATTCTTGAGGAAAAAGGGCACGTTTATTCTGACCAAGGAGCCATTCGATTCCGTTCGCCTCGCCGGCCGGTGGTAGTGGACGATATCGTTTGTGGCCGGATCGAATTTGATCGGAGTATGGAGCCCGATATGACCATCCGGAGACCGGATGGGTCTTGGATCTTCCACTTCGTCAACGTGGTCGACGATACCGAGATGCGAATCTCGCACGTAATCCGGGGTGAAGATCACCTAACTAATACCTCCAAGCATGTCGCTCTTTATCAGGCGCTGGAGATTGAGCCGCCGCGGTTTGCTCACATCCCTTTAATTCTTAACCGGGATGGCTCCAAGATGAGCAAACGTGACGAAGGCTCCAGCATCTCGACCTACATCGAGCAAGGATATGTGCCGGAGGCGGTTCGCAACTATCTCTGTCTCCTCGGTTGGTCGCCAAAGGACAATCGGGAGAAATTGGATATCGAAGAAACCATCCAGCTTTTCGATTTAGAGAAAGTAAACCGGCGGAATGCGTCGTTCGATCTCGACAAGTGTTATTGGTTGAATGGGCAATACGTGGCGCAAATGCCAGTTACGCGTTTTCGCGAGCTGAGCCTGCCATTCGTCGAAAAAGCGGGGATTCAAGTCACGGATGATGCCTACCTGTTGGCAGTGCTCAAGATCGTCCAGGAAAAAATAAAGTTGCTGAAAGATGTTCCGGATTGGATCGGCTACTTTTTTACCGAAGAATATGGGTATGATCCGGAAGCAGTCGCCAAGACGTTTGCTGGTCCTGAGGTGATGCAGCGCCTGGCCAAACTGAGCGAGGCTTACCGAGCTTTGCCGTCCTGGGATGCCCAGGCATTGGAGACCGCGCTAAAGACGCTGGCGTCGAGTTTACCGTGCAAGACCGGTGAACTGATTCATCCGGCCCGGCTGGCGGTGAGCGGGCGCTCGGTTGGTCCCAGCTTGTATCACCTGCTCGAAGTAATGGGGCAAGCAAGGGTACTTAGCCGGTTAGCCCGTACTATCGAAAGGTTCGGCCAATAGCACGTGGGCATCTGGACTGTCGAGAAGCTGCGCGCGCTGTTACCGAATGCTAACACAGCGGGTTTTCGTTTGGCTGTGCTGGGTGATCCGGTAGAGCATTCCCTTTCGCCATCGATGCAGAATGCGGCTTTGTCCGCCCGGCAGCTGCCCTATCGTTACGATCGGCTTCTGGTTCCGCCGGCTGAACTGGCCATGGCGTTCGTCTGCTTGCGCCAGCTGGACTTTATCGGCTGGAACCTGACTTTACCCCATAAAATTGCGGGCTATGATCTGGTAGATCGACTTGATCCCGAAGCCGAAGCTTTGGGCGCCATCAACACCGTGGTCAATCAGGATGGCGCTTTGATCGGTTTCAATACCGACGGCCGCGGTTTACGCGCTGCGCTCACGGATGCGTTCGGGATCGATCCGGCTCAATCCAGGATCGCGCTCCTGGGGGCCGGCGGCGGCGCGGGGCAGGCATCGGCGCGGTTCTTAGCTAATCTCAGGCCGAGGAAGCTCTTGCTGGTCAACCGGACGGTGGAAAAAATGGAACCGCTTCGCCGGGAATTGGCGGCGAATACCGATGTGAGTTTTTGGGGTTTCGGCCAACTTCAGAGAATCTTTTTTGAGGCCGATCTGATTATTAATGCATCATCTCAAGGACTCACCGGCGCCGCGCTGGATTGGGACCCAAAATGGCTGCGGCCGGAGCATCGTGTGCTCGATATGGCATATCGGTCTGCCAGTGATACTCCCTTGGTGGCCTGGGCTCGGCAGAGCGGAATCCCGGCTGTGGACGGCCGGCTAATGCTATTGTACCAAGGCGCTTTTGCGTTTGAACATTGGTTTGGAAGCCCTGTTCCCTTGGAAGTGATGAGGGAAGCCTTGATGGGGCGAATGGATGATCCGGCAGCGGCCGGAACAGATGACAGATGAACCACCTTGCCCAGTGGCTGAGGGCCACGGATTTGTCATCTGGCATTTGTAATTTGTGATTCCGCCGAGCTGAAAACGAGGCGGCGAATCCCGCAGCCTCCCAGGTGTTTACACCCGGCTTGGCACCGCGTCTCTTGGTGTGTCCAGCAACCCCATCCCTGTTTTGCTTGCGAATCGCCCCTAAATACGGCAAAAATGGGGCCTTGTTTTGACGGACCGACTAGATGATTTGTGATGACTGGATAACAGGTTAAGGTAACGGGCACTCTTTTTTTGTGATTCCAAATTTGTTGAAAATCGCCCGCGACAGTCATTGCACTGACGTTCGCGCTTGCGAAGAGATCCTACAGGGCGCCGCCGATGATCAGAGATCTTTAATCCGCGCTCTTTTGGATGCCCGGGTGGTGGACGAGGCCAAATTCTTGCGCGCCGTCAGCAATTGGCTGGGAATTCCTTGGTGGGAGGAAGCAATCAATTCCGTGGCCGCACCCTTGCGGGAAAAAATTCCGGCTCGGGTAGCGCTTCGCCATCAGGTCGTACCTCTCAAGCTGGAGGAGGATTCGATTTGGATCGGTATTTACGATCCTTTTGATCTGGTAGCACGTCAGGCCATAGCGGCGGCGGTTGATCAAAAGATTCGCTACAACATGCTGACCAGGACCCAAATCCTGCAGGCCCTAAGACAGGGATACGGGGTTGGTGCAGAGACGTTTGAAGCGATCCTCGAAGGACGAGCGAAAGACGATGATCCGGACCTGAGGCAGGAGACTAACGTTCTCGATCTAGACGATTCGGAAGCATCCGTCGTGAAGTTCGTAAACCAGATCTTGCGCGAGGGCTTGGAACAGCGCGCGACCGACATTCATTGTGAGCCAATGGCGGACGATCTCAGGATTCGTTACCGGATCGACGGTGTCCTGCACGAAGTCCCGGTACCGTCCAATATCCGGGTCCTCCAAGCTTCGGTAATTTCACGTTTGAAAGTGATGGCACGCTTGGACATCGCGGAGCGCAGATTGCCTCAGGACGGTCGTATCAATCTTGAATTGGAGGGTCAACCCATTGATGTGCGTGTGGCCACGATTCCTTCTGTCACTGGCGAAAGCGTGAGCCTCCGGTTACTGGGTCAGGAACGATTCACTTTTGAACGTCTCGGTCTCGATGCAGATTTGCGCCATAAGATCGAGCATCTTTTGTCGCTTCCGAACGGGATTGTGCTGGTTACAGGTCCGACCGGCTGCGGTAAATCGACTTCTCTTTATACGTTCCTTTCTATCCTGAATACCAAGGAACGGCGCATTGTCACGGTTGAAGACCCGGTGGAATATCAGCTTCCCGGGGTAATCCAAATCGCGGTTAAGCCCGAAATCGACCTGACTTTTGCGAATGGGTTGCGCAGCATTTTGCGAGGTGACCCGAACGTGATCATGGTGGGAGAGATGCGTGACCGCGAAACGGCGGAGATCGCGATCCGAGGTGCGCTCACTGGACACTTAGTATTTAGCACCTTGCACACGAACGACGCCATCGGCGGTATCACTCGATTGTTGGATATGGGAATCGAGCCGTTCCTGGCGGGGAGCTCGGTTCGAGCCTTTATCGCCCAACGCCTCGTGCGTGTCCTTTGTCCGCGCTGCAAACATCCAGGTGAATATTCCACGCAATATTTCCGTAAGATCGGGTTTGTTCCGGACAAAGATCACGTTCCGTACGCGGCGGTTGGTTGTCACGCTTGTCGAAACACCGGCTACCAAGGCCGGGCCGCGATTTATGAGATCTGCATGGTTTCGCCGCGAATTCAGGACATGATTGTGGCCGGCAAAGCGGCTTCTGCGCTGAAGGCCGCCGCTGTGGAAGAGGGAATGGTGCCTCTGCGACAGTACGGTTGGACCAAGGTGTACGAAGGCGTTACCACTATCGAAGAAGTGGTGCGCGTAACCGCTGCCGAGCTCGAGATGGCCGAGGAGTGAGCCGGAAGGTGAAAAGTGAGAAGTGAGAAGTGAGACGTGAAAGGTGAGAGGTGAAAGGTGATAGCCGCTCAAACTGAACAAACGAATCGTACAGATAGGACTGATATGACGCTTAAGAAGCTTGGAATTTCGGATCGTGTCGCCGCGGTCTTTACCTCTCACTTCTCACTTCTCACTTCTCACTTCTCACTTCTCACACAGCGACCAGTGAAAGGGAGCTAAGCTATGCCGGTATTCGTCTTCGAGGCAGTAAACCGAGGAGGGAAGCGGGTTCGCGGAGAACTGACAGCTCAAAGCCGCTCGGAGGTATTCCGAAAACTCGACATCGACCGGCTGCAACCGATCACGATCGAGGAAAAAGACGGGCCGAACGGTAAACGGCGGGCGATCGTGGAACGGGCAGCCGTAACCACCAAGTTCCGCCTTTCGCGAACGCAGATTATTCGTTTTACCGAGGAGTTGAGCGATCTGCTGGATGCCGGGCTGCAAATCGATCCGGCTCTCCATGTCATGGAGAAGCGAAAAGAACTCTCTGCACTGAAGAATGTGGCGGGGTCGCTTCGCGCGCATGTTCGCGAGGGCAGCAGCCTTTCGTCTGCTATGCGAGTGGTATGTCCCAGCTTCGGTGAGCTCTACTGCAACCTGGTCGCAGCCGGAGAAGTGAGCGGCTCTTTGCCCCAGCTGCTGCGCCGGCAAGCCGAGTTTCTGATCACCATCGATGATCTGCAAAGGAAAGTGTTCGCCGCCTTGACCTATCCCGCCATGATTTTTGTGGTCGGGATCGGTCTGATCTTCATTTTCATGACCTACCTGGTCCCGCAAATCACGGTGCTTTTTGAAAAGACAGGAAAAGAAATACCGGTGTTGACCCGTTTGCTCATCCAGACCAGCGGATTTATGGCCAACTATTGGTGGGCGATCCTGGCGACGGTGGTGCTAGTTGCGATCGGGTTCTGGCAGCTGATCAATACTCCAGGCGGCCGCCGCTGGTGGCATCAAACCCAGCTAGGGCTTCCGATCGTAGGAGGGATCCTTCGCGGCCGTTTTTACGCTCAGTTTGCCCAGACCCTGGCAAACTTAGTTCAAAACGGTCTCCCGCTGCTGAATGGTCTTCAACTAGTGAAAGGCGGAACTGCTAACGAACATTGGCAGTTGCTCATTCAGAAGGTCACTGATTACGTCGGAGAAGGTGGTTCATTTTCCAAAGGCCTGGAAAGGCTGACCAATTTTCCAGCCATGTTTGTCGATATGATCGCGGTTGGAGAACAGACCGGTGATCTGGCTAAGGCGCTGGATAAAGTTGGCCAGAAATATGACAAAGAACTGAATCTTAAGATGCAGCGGCTCACCTCCTTGATTCAGCCGGTCGTGATTTTTGTGATGGCTGGTATGGTCGGTGTCATCGCTTATTCGATCATCAACGGGATCTTTGATGCGGTCTCCGGCCTACAGAACGGATGAGCTATTAGCGCTCATCCGTTGTGAGAGGTGAGAAGTGATTGGTGATTGGTGACAGCCGCTGCCACGACATCCGCAGTGCCAAATCCTGTAAGTTGCATTATTCCTAGACATTTGTTTCGTTTCGACGGCCGCCACGATGCTACCTCTCACGTCTCACCTCTCACCTCTCACGCCTCACGTAGCGACCAGTAAAGGGGAGCTGCCGCTTCGCCTGCTGAGCTTAGACTTCGATGGAACCATGGTCGGCCCTTGGTTAGATGGCAAAGCGGCCGTTAGCGAAGAATTGGTAGAATATCTGGCTGCCTTAAGAAAGAGAGGGGCTCTGCTGGCGATCAACACGGGGCGCTCTCTGGCCCTGGTCGACCAAGGCATGGAACTTTTCCCAGCCGTACCAGACTTCGCTCTGACTACCGAACGCGAGATTTTTAGGTGGACGAAGGAAGGTTGGGAACCATTCTCCGACTGGAACCAGCAGTGCCACCGGGACCATGAAGAGCTTTTCACTGAGGCAGCGCTGCTGTTAGCCGATATTGAGGCATACATCTCAAACGAGCGACAAGCGCGTCTTTATCGAGAGTACGGCCGGACGGTCGGCCTGATTGCGCAGAATGATCAAGAGATGGACCGCATCGTTGATTACTTACGCCCCGAGTGTCGCCGGGTCGCCAACTTCTCTTTCCAAAGAAACTCGATTTATCTCCGATTCTGTCATGCCGTTTATAATAAAGGATCGGTGCTCAAAGCGCTGCAGACGCGTCTGGGTATTCGACCGCAGGAAACGTTCGCGGCGGGAGACAATTTTAACGATATACCGATGCTCGACCCCGAGGTGGCAGAACATTTAGCTTGTCCCTCAAACAGCGTAGACGAGGTTAAAGTCACCGTTCGTCAACACGGCGGCTACGTAGCCGATCTTGCCGGTGGCGACGGAATAGCGCAAGCTCTGCGGAGGATTTGTCCGCAGCTCGGCGATAAATGATCGTTCGGTTCCGGCGGAATCGAGTCCCATCGCCGGGAGGGGAGCCGCTTTGTCACATGGCAGCTCTATTGGTTGGCAACAGGCGGCTCCCCTCCAGGGCGCTGGGGCTCGATCCTGGCATCAGAACAGTTTTATAAATATTCGGAGCTTGCGTCTTTTTTTTGCTCGGTAATACCATCTTCATTTCCCTAAGGCTAGATGACTGAGCGGATTTTAATCGTCGAGGACGAAGCCGATGTAGCGGAGCTGGTTGCGCATCATCTCCGAAAAGCAGGCTTTTCCGTCGAGGTAGAGATGGATGGGTTATCCGCGTTGAATGCGATAAAGGCCAATCCGCCATCCCTCATAGTTCTCGACCTGATGATGCCGCAGATGTCGGGGCTTGATCTCTGTCGTGCCGTGAAAGCGGATGTCCGGACCCGGGAGGTAGTGGTCCTGATTCTTTCAGCCAGAACCGATGAGATTGATCGGGTAATCGGGTTCGAGCTCGGTGCCGACGATTATGTCATTAAGCCGTTTAGCCCAAGGGAGCTGGTCCTTCGCATTCGGGCTATCCTTCGCCGGCGAGGTTCTAGCACGGAGGATGGTGAACGGCTTAAAGTCGGCGACCTGACCATCGACTGTTCCCGTCACGAAGTGACGGCGGCTGACCGAGTCATAGAATGCACTGCTACCGAATTTAAACTTCTACGGATCCTGATGGAAAGGCACGGCCGGGTGCAAGGCCGGGACCGCCTCCTCAGCGATGTCTGGGGTTACGACTCAGTCATCGACACTCGAACAGTGGATACGCATATGCGTCGCCTCAGAGACAAACTCGGGGACTGCGCGCGCTACATTGAGACCGTGCGCGGATTTGGTTATCGCTTAGCCCTGCCTGGACGGTAAGGGTTCACCGTTCACCGTTCCCGGTTCACAGTTCGCCGTTGCGTGTTCCGGGTCCCGCCTTTGTTCTGGAAAAAAAGTAGACTCCGGCCGCTTACAAATGGCTTTTTCAACCGGAGCAACTGTGAACGGCGAACGGGCGCTAACTACCAAATGTCGTTCTCGCCACGGAATCGCTGTAGAAATACAGTTGTTAACGTGCCGCTATTGATTGCCAGAGGGACCCTGACTTTCCCAAGGCTATCTGCTTCCGCGATCAGTGTGTAACGACCTGCCGGTAATTGTATTTCCTGCGGGTTTTCGTCAATTTGGCTACTATGGTTCGCGACACGGCGGACCGACCAGCCCTTCTCTGACTCAATAAAATAGGAGAGGTGAGGGAAATACATGGTTGATCCGGCGTAAGCCAATCCGGTGGGAGTCTTGATTACAAGCGAACCTTGACCCTGGGGACACGACGAAGAGATCGATGTGGAGACCTTGGGATAAAAGGTAGAGCCTCTCGCGCCCGGGACGGGTCCGAGCGGGTCGAGCACGGTCTTGTACTCGCTTTGGCAAGCGGTTACCAAACAGGAAAAGACAAGCGCCAATCCAATTCCGAGGTTTCGAATTGGGCGTCTGTTCCCGGTGACCATCCCGGCCTTGTCGCCTTGGCTACTTTGCCGGCTTTGGAGTTTCATACTGGAGAGTTCCTACTTGGAAATCGAGAGCTGCTCGTAAGATCTCATAATCGTACTTCGCTGAGGCTGCAGCGATCTCGGCCTGGGTGTCGCTGAGCTGAGCCTGGCTCAGCTCGATGATAGAGGTTTGGCCTGCTCTATACTGGGCTTCGGCCAGGATCAACGTCTCGGCTGAGCTGGCAGCGAACGACTCTGCGACGCTAATGTTTTTAAGAGCGGTGTTGGCGTCCAGCCAGGCGGAGTGCACCGTTGATATCACCTCGGTCTCAGTATCATCGAGTGTTTTTTGAGCCGAATTTGCTCGCAAAAAAGCTTCGTCTTGTCGCGCCGATAAAAGACCGCCGGTAAAGATTGGAATCTCGACATCGATGCCGGCGGCGGCGTAATTGCCGGTAACTCCGGGGTCGCCTACCGGCGTCCGGCCTAAAGTCCCAAGAGCTTCGACTCGCGGAAAGCGGGCGTCTCGTGCCGCCAACGTCTGTCTCTGTGCGGATAAAACTTGGTCCCGCATCGCAATCACATCTGGCCGGACTCTAAGTGCGAGAGCGGTCAGGGCGTCAGCACTTTCCTTGGGAAACACAGGCAATGCTTCCTCGGATAAATCGAACTGGTAGGAGGCTTTGTACCCGAGTGCAGCCGAGAGCTCCGCAAAAGTCGATCCGATCGCGTTTTCGGTTTGTAACATCAGCTGTTGGGCTTGCTCGAAGCTGGCTCTGGCCTGGGCGAGATCGAGTTCTGACTTCAGTTTGTTCTCGGCCAGCGCAGTGATGTCATCCAAGATGACCTGCCGGTCATTGACCGTTTGTTCGGCGACATTCAACAAAGCTTTCGCCTTCAACACGTTTAAGTAGGCTCGATCGGCGCGATAGACCACTTGGGCCCGCACTAATTGTGCTCTTTGAGCTTGAGATAAAGCGTCGAATCGAGCAGCGGCGGCGAGGTTTGCCGTCCGGCCGAAATCGAAGATCAGCTGCGAGATATTCAGGCCTTGCGATTCTCGGCTCAAAACCGTTGGATTATTCAGTGCGCCCGACGCTCCGATACGAATTTGAGGCACCGTATGGTTCGTGCCCGCGAATTCGTTTCGGATCCCGTTAGATGTACCAACCGCCGTGATATCGCCTTCAACTTGCGGGAAGAATTGTGACCGAACTTCTTTGACGACGTCCTTAGCGGCCTGAGCATCAAAATACGCGGATCCGAGCAGGGGCGCATTTCGGAGAGCAATGGATTCCGCCTGCTTAAATGTGAGCTTTTTCGGCGGCGCTTCAGGCATTACCGATGCTACCGGCTTTGGAGTTGTCCGGCCCTTCGATGACGGAGACGTTTGCGGTCTAGCGCTTCCCTGCACCGGAGCCGACGGCGATGGCTTTGGTCTGGCGGGCGCTTGGCCGTAGAGACAAATGGGCGCAAGTAGCAACAGGATCAATAGTCGTTTCAACATTTTGGTAGAACCCGTCTCCTGAATCTCCTCGACTAGGGCTGGTTTTTTATCGGTTAACCCTTCGCCAAGGGATCGTGCCGCAGGATCAGTGCGCCGTCGCCCCCCCATGGGTCGATTGTCCGCCGGATCCCTTACGGTTCCGATAAACCAGAAGTACTGCCGACGGCACGATAAATACGGTTAAACTGACTGATACAAGTAGCCCGCCGATGATCGCTCTCGCCAGCGGCGCGTAGGATTCGCTGCCGGCCTCAAGGGCCAACGCCATGGGGATCAATCCAAAAATCGTGGCCAGAGAAGTCATCAAAATCGGACGAAGTCGGACGCGAACCGCAAACTGGACCGCCTCCCGCACACTCTTGCCGTCGGCTATCAGACGATGGGTAAACTCAACAATCAAGATGCTGTTCGAAACCACGATCCCTACCATCATAACGAGCCCCATCAACGACATAATGTTCAGAGTGGTTCCAGTTGTGGTCAGAATTAACAAGACGCCGGCTATTCCGGGTGGGACGGCTAGCAGAATCAAGATCGGATCCACAAAGGAGCGAAACTGAGCTACCAAAACGAGGTAGACCAAGACCAGAGACAAGATCAGACCGAACCCGAAAGATTGCAGGGACGAGTTCATCGCTCCGACGATACCTCGGACATAGATCACCACATTCTCCGGAGTCTTGGTATGATCGACGATCTGATTCACTGCGGCCGCCACGTGACTAAGTTCTTCGCCTTTGGTGGAGATATAGACGTCGATGACCCGGCGTAGCTTGTAATGGTCAACTTCGGTTGGGGATTCGATCAATTTCAGGTCGGTTATATTGCCCAGCACGGTCGTGTTTTCTTGTATCGATGACCGGATCGGGATGGTTTTGAGGTCTTCCAACGATCGGACCGTGTTATCCCGGAACTGAACCGTGAGCTCATACAGGTTGCCGCTCTTCGGGTCTACCCAATAACTTGGAGAAATCATACCATCCGACGTAAGCGCAGTAATAATATTGCTCACGACGTCATGTTCGCTCAGGCCCATCTCTTGCGCATAGTAACGGTTGATCGACATTTGCAGCGACGGTGCGTCGATATCCTCAGGAATGTAAGTATCCGCTACCCCGGGTAGGCGACTGACTTGATCCCGGATTTTAGTGGCAATTTTATAGGCCTCCGTTAGATCGTTACCGCTGACCTGTACGTCGATGGGTGCGGGCAAACCCTGGTTCAGAATGGAGTCTACCAATCCGCCGGTCTGGAAATAGGTAGACAGCTCGGGTAACTCTTTCTGCATGGCGGCTCTGACCTGGTTGATATACTCGTAGCTGCCAACGGTGTGGCCCTCGTTAAGACTAACCTGTACATAGGCGGTGTGGGTAGAGGAATTCGAGGTGTAAATCGAAGATAAATCCGGGGTGATGCCGATGTTAGAAACAACCAAGTGAAGATCATGCGGCGAGACGATCTTTCTAATGAGGTCTTCCGTTTTCGCTACTTCTTGCTCGGTGATTTCTACCCGAGTGCCAGTAGCCGCCTTCAAGTTGACCACGAATTGTCCGGGATCGGTTCTAGGAAAATAAGCCAGACCGAGAGCAGGCAATAACGCAAAGCTCAAACAGAACATCCCTAGAATGCCGATGACGGTTCCCATAGGCCGAGCCAGCGCGAAGGTTTGGACCCGATCGAAACGATCTAGGAAGGCGTGAAAATTGTGGTTGAACCACCAGTTAAATTTTGCCCACAGCCCTTTGGGCGGTTCCTGATGACCTTCGGGCGAAGCGGCGTGCACTTGGTGCGCTCTAATCAACTTAGCGCAGAATAGCGGCACCACGGTCATGGCGACGAAATAGGAGGCGAAGAGCGAGAGAACGACGGACGCAGCCAGCGCCGAAAAGAGAAAGACGCTTACCCCCGACAGAAACGTGACCGGGAAAAAAACGATGGCGGTGGTCAGGGTGGCGGCCAAGACCGCCAACGCGACCTCCTTACCCCCGTTCTCGGCTGCGACTTCGGGAGGTTCACCCAACTCCATGTGCCGGAAGATATTTTCGAGGACGATGACGGAGTTATCGATCAAGCGGGAGAATGCCAGGGCCAGACCGCCCAGAATCATTGAGTTGATGGAGCTACCGCCAAAGGACAGCACGATGAATGCCGCTAATGCGGACAAGGGTATGGACAGAAATACCGCTAGCGTAGCTCTAGCGTTCCCGAGAAAAATCAAAATCATCAGGCCGGTCAGAACCAAGCCGATCAGTCCCTCGTGAATCAGGTTATCGATGGCAGTCTTTACGAAGGATGACTGATCAAAAACCACGGCCGTCTGCAGCTGTTTCGGAATGTCCAGCAAGTGCGATACGGCATTTTTGATACCGTCCACCACGGCGATCGTATTCGCATCGGCACCGGACTTCAGAACCGGGATGTAAACTGATCGCTGCCCATTGACTCGTACGATGTTGGTCTGAATAGCCGCGTCGTCTGCGGCCTTGCCGACATCGGCTACCAGCACCGGGTGACCATCTACCATCTTGAGCGGCACCTGGTTAATCTTTTCTACATTGCTCAACTGGCTGTTCGTATAAAGATTGTAGTCGAAGGGGCCGATCTTTACGTCGCCGGCAGGAAGGATGAGGTTCGCGTTGTTGATTTTTTCGACCACGTCCATCGGGCTTAGCTGATAGGCCTGAAGCTTGAGGGGATCGACATACACCTGGATTTGGCGCACCTTGCCGCCGAAAGGCTGCGGTACGGAAGATCCGGGCGTACTGGCTACCTGGTTCCGTACGTTATATTGGGCGAGGTCGTGCAGCGTTGCTTGGTTGAGCCCTTCGCCTCGCAGCGTGATGAGGCATACCGGCAAACTGGAAGCATCGAACTTCAAAACGACCGGGGGCAACGTCCCGGGCGGCAAACGGCGCAGGTTTGCCAGCGCCAGATTTGAAATCGAGGTAACGTCTGTATCCGCATTGGTCCCCGGATGGAAAAAGACCTTAATCAAGCTGACCCCGGGCAAAGAGCGAGACTGGATGTGATCGATCCCGCTCGCTAAGGTGAAGAAGCGCTCGTAAGTACCGGTAATATCGTTCTCGATGTCTTGGGGCGGCATCCCTGAATAAAATGTGGCCACGACCACTACTGGGATATTGATGGGCGGGAAGAGGTCCACCGGCATCCGCACGAGGCTGCTGGTTCCAATCACGCCGATCACCAGGCACAGAACGATCATCAGATAGGGATAACGAATGGCAAAACGCGACATAAAAAGGTTTGCTGATGGTCAATAGGAATGGTTAAACCTGGGCAGGGGGCGGTCAGCGGTGAAACCGGCCGTTCTGGACAATCTGCACTAGTTCAGCCAACGAGAAATTGCTCGAAAGACAAAACCGGGCGATCTCTTGCTCGCGGGCCTGTAGCTTCTCGGCCACGGCGGGTATCTTGGCTGCCAGCTCCAGAGGGACGTTGACAATGCCATTCGCGTCTCCGTGAATCAGGTCCCCGGGACTGATACGGACGCCGGCGATATTGACCGGCGTTCCCGTCTCTATCAGATGAACGTAGGCATGCGAGACCGAAAGGTTTCGGGCGAAAGCCGGAATTCTCAATCGTTGAAACTGCTTAACTCCCCGGATGGCGCCATTGGTAATCACTCCTTTGCAGCCCAAGGCCTTCAAAATCGGGGCCTGAGTTTTTCCCACCACCGCACCTCGTCCAGGCTGAGCATCGACATCTTCGATTACCACTATCTTGGGTACTGGGCTTTCATCGATACGAGACCAAGTCATCCGGTCTAAGTAGAAACCCGGGTCCATAGGAGGCGCACTGGATTTTACCTTGAAAGTGCGAGCGAACCCGACCATCGGAGCAAATGCCGGGAAAAAACAGCGGATCGTAGGATCATTGAATCCCTCGTTTCGCAATCGAACCGAAAATGTCTCGATGGCGTCGGCGATGGAACACGAATCGAACTCTGCCAGTCTGACTAGGTTATCCTGAGAGATTTCTGGCTCCATCGGCAATCAGTCCTCTTTAGCTAGCTTGACTTTGGGGAGGTCGACAAACTTCGCTTCGACTTTTTGGCCGCCGGCCAATCCGGCGCGGTTTCCCACCACCACCACGTCGCCTTCTTCAAGTCCGCTGACGATCTCAGCATTGTCCGGGGTACGGAGTCCCACTTTGATCTTCCTCTCTGCCAGTGTTCCGTCCTTCGCCAGCACCAGTACCGTGGGATTATCACCAACCGTTAAGGCCTGCAGGGGTATCGCTAATGCGCCTTTTGCCACCCGTAGCGGCAGTCGAACATAGGCATACATACCGGCCTTGATACGCCCGTCCGGATTCTGGACGTCGACTTCGGTGGTCATCGTTCTCGTCGACCGATTGATCAGCCAAGCGAATCGAGTGACGGTTCCGACGAAAGTTTGGTCGAGAGCTGGTACGGTCACTTCAACTTTCCTGCCGTTCTCGATCAGCGGTGCCTGGGCTTCGGGTACGGGAAATCTCAGGCGCAACAGGTCTTCTTGCGCAAGCTGGACCAGTGGTAGTGCTTGAGTATCGGATGACGTCCCGGCTTGGATCAGCGAACCCAGATCGGCAAATCGCTGGGTTATGATTCCATCAAACGGAGCTGTGATTCGCTCGTATGCGGCCAGCGTATTCAGCCGGCCGAGCTCAGCTTGAACCTCCTCGCGGTGCTGGCGCGCGGCACCAAGAGCTCCCTGAGCGGCCACTTCTTTGGACTTCGCGGTATCCAGATCTTGCTGCGCAACCAAATTAGCATGCGCTTTAGCGACATCCGACAACCGTTGGTAAATTTGCTGTAAATTGCCGTAGTCGGCCTGAGCCCGGTCGATCTCTTGTTCGGTGCCGGATAGCTTGGCTTTGGCTTGGTTAATGTTGTCTTGTAGTTCGGGAATCTCGAGCGTGGCTAGAAGGTCACCCTGTTTAACCCGGTCTCCAATATCGACCCGGATCATGTTGACGTACCCGGACACTTTGGCATGGACCGCAATATCCTGGTAAGGCACGAATTCGGCTTGGAGAGTGGCTTCGGTCTGCAGGTCCTCTCGGACCGTTTTGACCACGGCCACGACTTTGGTTTCGCTGGCACCGGCTGCCTGAGTTCCGCTCGGTTTAGAAATTATTTGCCAAATTCCGTAGCTGACCGCGAGGAGAACCAGTACGACGATTAGCGGTTTAAGGAATTTTGGTGCTCGCCGCTTTCCCTTTGGTGCCTTAATCGGTGGGCTTTTCGTTTCTAGCTCGTTCATTAGTAGTGCCTGGTGTTAGTTAATCGGCTAACGGAAGCTCAGCCGTGAACCGGCTACCGCCGCCTGCCAGGTTTTCGGCATAGACGGTTCCTCCGTGGGCGGTACAGATTGACCAAACGATAGAAAGGCCGAGCCCCGCCCCTTCGATGGCTCTGGACCTCACTTGATCGACCCGATAAAAGCGGTCAAAGATTCGCGCCAGGTCTTCGGCCGGAACGCCGATACCTGTGTCGCACACTTCCAGGTACGCGTGACCTTTTGCCGCGCGTACATCCAACGCGATCTTGCCGCTGGTAGGAGTGTATTTGATCGCGTTATCCAACAGGTTGACGATCACTTGCTTCAGCCGGGAGCGATCACCTCGAACTTCGACTCGACCGTTTTTATTACACACAAGTTCCACCCCTTTTTCTACGGCCAGCAAGCTCATTTGTTCTGTGGTGGCGGCGGCTAATTCACCCAGATCAAAGCGAGAATTCTCGCGTTGCGCTTCCCCAGCGTCTAATCGGGAGAGCGATAAAAGCCCCTGAACGATGCCGATCAAGCGATCTGTTTCTTCGAGTAAGCTGCTGATCCCCTGTTTTACCCGCTCGCTCGCACTACCTTTGTCCAATAACAGTTGCTCTAATTCACCGCGGATGATGGTGAGAGGCGTTCTCAGCTCGTGAGACGCGTCGCTCGTGAATCGGCGGCTGTTCTCAAAAGATTTCTCCAGCCGGTGGATCATCTTGTTCAGCGTAATGGAAAGTTGCTCCAGCTCGTCTCCGGAATGCTCGACCGGGAGGCGGCTATGAATTCCAGAGTGAGAAATCTCATGGGCTTTCTCGATCATTTCTCTCACCGGACGAAAGGCGCGTTGTAGCAAGATGTAACCGCCGGCGACTGCGACTACGATCACGACGGGAAGCCCGATAAATAGAGTTACCAGCAGGCCTCGTAGGACCTGGTCGTTATCGGCTTCAGAATAGCCGAGCTCGATCAAATATTTGCGGTTACCAACCGGTGCGACCGTCGTGACCACGAGCAGTTTGCTGGAACCTCCGGCCTGAAGCGCAATCGTTGAAGCCGGTGAATCCCATCTCTGGGTTAACGGCACCTGACCTGCAGCGAAACTTTTATCGTTCGGTTCGCCTGAAACGTACAGAATCCCTTCTCCTTTTTCGGAGATACGGCAAAACCGATCGTTAGCTTCAGGCGTGAAACGCGCCTTCACTTCATCGATCACGACGTTTTCCCCATGCGTCATCACTTCGGTCTGAAACATCCCGGCTATCAGTTGGGCGCGATGGAGCAGCGAATCCTGCAGCGCTTGGCTGAGATACGCGTTAACTTTTGAATATGTGTAAATGCCAAATCCCACGACAACCAGAATGATAAGACCCGTGTATCCAGCAATGAGCCGGAACCGGATTGACCTTGTGTTCACTCTCCGTTTCGATCACTCAGTGTATAGCCCGCACTGCGTACTGTTCGAATCAGCTTTCGTTCAAAAGGATCATCGATCTTGCTTCTGAGGTGCCGTATGTAGACGTCAACGATATTGGTCAATCCTTCGAAGCTTTGATCCCAGACGTGTTCGATGATCATTGTCCTCGACAAGACGCGTCCTTGATTCATGGCTAAGTATTCGAGCAAGCCGTACTCTTTAGCCGTCAACCGAATCGGTTTCCCGTCACGTCTTACGTTGCGGGCGTTCAGATCGATTTGCAGATCCCCAACCTTGATAAGGCTATTGGTGGGAGACCTTCGGCGCAGCAGAGCTCGGACCCGGACCAAGAGTTCGGCAAAGGCGAACGGCTTGGTCAGATAGTCGTCGGCGCCGTTTTCAAAATTCTTTATTTTGTCATCGAGTTCGTCCCGCGCTGTCAGCACCAGGATCGGCGTCTCGATTCGGTTCTGTCTTAGACGCGAGATCAACTCGCTGCCGCTGAGGCGAGGCAGCATCAGATCGACGATCAGCACGTCATATGGGCGTTCTGTTGACATTTCATATCCCGTGATCCCGTCCTTGGCGCAGTCAACCACGAATTGCTCGGCATTCAGTCCGAGCATCACGAAGCGCGACACCTTTTCCTCGTCTTCAACAAGAAGAATTCTCATTCCCGCGGTGTATATATTTCTGGATAGACCCAGAGCAATTAACCAAAAATTAAGACGTTTTAATAAACCGCTTTCCGAAAATGGGATTATTAAGCGGTCATTTTTCTCAAAAATCTTCGATAAAGACCATTTACAACGAGATGGCCTTGCGCAAGCGGCTTCTTGGCTGCCCCGCAACCGAACCCGGTAGCGGTCCCGCCGGCGAGTCAACCTAGGCGATCGATCGTACGGCCCTTGGTGCGGTAGGGCGAAAAACTCGGCGCGCTGGGCGCGTTGCTAACTCTTTGGACTTGGACGCGCCGTTTTTTGAGCCGTTCCGTGCGCATGCCATCGATGGAGAATTTTAACGAACCTAGCGTCGGAGACTCGGATGCTCTGGAGGTAGTGGCACACCCACGGCGCGGCTCAAAACCGGCGCGAAAACGTTAGAGCAGTTAACCATATTCTCGGCGCGCCGAGTCCCACCGCCGCTACGCTTTGGCGCGGCCCTGGTCTATGTTTTGATCCACCACAAACCAGCTGGCCGCGATCCCGCAGGTGCGGGACGAAGTCGGGTCTTCGCCCTACCGATCAGGGGTTATATGGAGCCTTTTCCTTAGGTTGACGCATATGGACAGTCGCTGCTACCGGGTAATGCGTCGGATGATCCTGAACAACGCTCTCGTTCCGCTGGCCTGGCAATTATGATAGTTCAGCAGGAGCGCAGAGGAGGAACAAATCTTAGCAGGATTGTTACTCGTTCGCCACATGGTTGTAACATTTCGCTGTTCAAGTCCGGAGCGTCGTGTCGCTCGGCTTTTGGCGGCTGGAGTTTGGTCGTCCTCTGGGGGGAGAAGGGGGGGCTCTGTCGGCGCGGCATCCAAGGAGAAAGACTAAAACCAATGATACGTAACAAGCTTTGTTTGATCGCGCTTAGTGGCTTGCTCGCCTTTGCGGCCACTGGACTGCGAGCTGACGACACCGCACTGCTCGATGTGCTGGTGAAGAAGGGAATCTTAACCAAACAGGAGGCAGAAAAGCTGGAGGCTGAGGTGAGCAAAGAACCAGTCAACACCGGTGGAAGCGACTTGGGGTCGCGTTTGAAGATCGGTGATTGGGTGCAGGAACTCGATCTCTACGGAGACATGCGGTTCCGTGATTATTATCAGACCTATGAGCAGCAGAATCCGACGGCCGGAACTGCGTTCGATAAGAACATCCAACGCCAACGTATCCGGTTCCGCTTGCGTTTGGATGCGACGTTCAAACTCGCCGACAACTTCTTTGGCGGAGTGGAATTATCGACCTCTGACAACCGCGACGGTAACACCACCAACGCGACGTATAACAGCGGTTTCGACAACTACAATATCTACATCAGCCGGGCTTTCATGGGCTGGGCGCCGATCGACGGCCTGACGTTTGTTATCGGTAAGCAGAACAACCCGTTCTATACCACAGAGCTGAACTGGGCGCCTGATATGGGTCCCACCGGTATCGTGGAGCGGATTGATTTTCACTCTCTGTTCGGGTGGGGAGCTCCAGGCGAACCTGCCGGCTATAGCAAAGAAGGAAAAGAGCCACCTCCTGCGCCGGCGCCTGCATTCAATCCGTTCGAACTTAGCCTGATCGCCGGTCAGTTCATCTTCTATAACAACAATGCTGACTCCTCGGTCTCGTTTGATAAGAGCGATGCGTTCATGTTTGATACCCAATTGCTGGCCCGGCTGAAACTGCTCCACGGCGATCTGACCCTCACGTTTGGTCCTCAGGTTCAGATCTGGAACGACGCGGGTCTCGGCCCAACATCAACTCTGCCCGGTGGCCAGCCTAACCCTGCAACCTCTGCGAATGCGACTGCCGCCGCCAATACTGGCGCCTTGGGAACTTTGAACAACGCGAATCCGTTCCCGATCTCTACTCGCGATGAGTTTTATCTGCAGGCTCCTGGAGATATCACATATAAAATCGGCGGTAAGATCCCGGTCTCAGTCTATTGGGATCTCTCCTATAACGTCTGGGGCCCTGAGCGGTTTAGCGAGGTCTACGGTCCAATGTTCAGCAAGGTTACCTTCAAACCGGGCAGCACTACGCCGATCTTCAGCAACCCGGTTCACCCGAGCTTCCAAGACTACTTTGCCTGGATGGTGGGGATTAAGTTCGGTACGAATAAGAAAGCCGGTGACATCAGTTTCCTGGTTGATTATCGCCAGCTCGGTATAGCCTCCGCTGATCCGAACATCAACACTGATGACTTCAACCTAAGCTACCTGAATACCGTCGGTTGGCGCGCCAGTGTCGCGTATAGCATTACCGATTTTGCGGTGCTTCAGTTTACCGGATGGTTTGCTAACAACCTCGACCGGAATCTGTACGGCGGGTTTGCGACCAACCCAAGTCCGTTCCCGATCGCAAACGCAAATTCCTCGACGGTTTTTGCGGTTGATCTAAGCTTCAAATTCTAAGGAATTTCTCGAACATGAATCGGAATTTTCTCAAAAAAACTTTGTTTCCGCTGATGCTCTTGGCTGGCGGTCTTTGTTCGCTGCTGTTTTCCTCTTGTGCCAGCTCGGGGGGGAAAACGGCTTCTAATTTAAGTCCGTCGAACCCCGCGTATTACAACCCTGACTCGCGGGAATTTGAGAGCCGCTGGCCGTTCGGGCCCGCTGGCTTTCGTTAAGATCTAGCACTCCGATTAGCCCGCAAAATGTGCCGCTTATCCTGCGGACGTGTTTTGCGGGCTATGTGTTTGTTTACGAAAGACACCGTTCGGACAATGATGAGTAATATGCCCGCATTAAAGACTTATAGGACGATAATCGCTCTGCCGGCGTTGCTGCTGGTGGTATTGCTTTCCAGCTGCGCACAGCAAACCGGCCAGACGCAAGCCGGCCAAGCGCAACCCGGCGAGACGCAAGCCAAATACTCTAACCCGGGTCGACCCGAGGTATATAGCGCCGACGAAAGAGGATACGAGAAACCGTGGCCGTTTGGAGATTTGGGAAACAATCCGCAGTAAGTTGATAATATTCAGTCCAGCGCTGCCAGGGCGGAACCCGATTTCACAAAGCCTATGTCGCGGCCAATGATCAGGCATCGCACGACCCAGGACAAAGGCCGCGTCAAAGCGTAGCTGCAGGCTTTCGGCGCGCCCAGCGTTACTGCTATCTGTCACCGTGATGCCGCACGGATTTGAGCCGTGCCGTGGGTTTGCCACGTCTCAATCGTCCAGATGGATCTAGCCATATCGGGTTGGGCGAAGCCGCCCTACCGACGCATCGGCTCAAACCGTTACGATGTGGTCTGAATGAGGTGGACAGCGATTTGCGCGCCGAGGTTCTTGCCCTAGCGCTCGTGACCGCTTCGCCTGAAGAAGGCGCGAACGCCTGAAGAGTTTAGCTCGGGGATCCTCCCATCTCGGGGACAGGGCGGACGCGCTCTCAACCAGCGCCCTACGGCGGCCACTTTTTCATCAAAAGTCTCTATCCTTTGGCTGCGATAATCCCCTGAATCAATGCTTGTTACGAGCGCGGACACCGAAAAATGAAAAATTTTTAATTTATTAAAATTTTTTAATTGTCGGATGGAATTTCTGCATTCTATACTCGCCGAGTATTCTTAATTGGCCGCTGAACTTCAAGAAAAAGCACCTTAACCAAATGATACTTAAACAACTTTGCGCATTCGCACTAGGGGGCCTGCTGGCACTTGCCGCCACCGGTGTCCGAGCCGATGACAGCGCCTTGCTGGATGTGCTAGTCAAGAAAGGCATCTTGACGAAACAAGAAGCCGAGAAATTGGAGGCCGAGGTCAGTAAAGAACCGGCTCCTACTCAAGGAGGACTCGAAAGCAGGATCAAAATCGGGGATTGGGTCCAAGAGATCGACCTGTATGGAGACATGCGGTTTCGGGAATATTACCAGAACTACCAGCAGCAGCTCCCTCCGGTCGGCACCGCTTTTGACAAAAACATACAACGCCAGCGGCTACGGTTCCGATTGCGTTTAGACGCCGATTTCAAGTTGGCCGACAATTTCTTCGGCGGGGTACAGTTGTCCACCGGGGATAACCGAGATGGGGACACAACGAATGCGACTTACACCAGCGGCTTTGATAACTACAACATTTACATCAGCCGGGCCTTTATGGGCTGGGCGCCGATTGACGGTCTGACCTTTGTCATTGGCAAGCAGAACAACCCGTTCTACGCAACGGAGTTAAATTGGGCTCCCGATGTCGGGCCCACGGGCTTGGTTGAGCGAATTGACTTCCACAGCTTATTCGGGTGGGGATCTCCTGGCGAGCCGGCTGGCTACAGCAAAGAAGGCAAAGCACCACCGCCTGCGCCGGCACCGAGCGTGAATCCGGTTGAGCTTAGCTTGATCGCCGGCCAGTTCATCTTTTACAACAACAACGCCGACTCAAGTGTCTCCTTCGACAAGACCGATGCGTTTATGTTTGAAACCCAGTTGCTTGGCCGTTTCCGGTTATTTGGCGGGGCTGTCAGTATCGTTGAAGCTCCAGATGTCCAAATCTGGAACGAGGCTGGTCTAGGTCCGACAGGAACTTTGCCGGGTGGGAAACCTAATCCAGCGACCTCCGCGAATGCGACTGCCGCTGCTAATACCGGCGCCCTGGGAACTATAAATAACGCGAGTCCGTTCCCGATCTCCACTCGCGATGAGTTCTATTTACAGGCTCCTGGAGATATTAACTTCAAGGTGGCCGGCATCCCTGTCTCCGTCTATTGGGATCTCTCCTATAACGTCTGGGGGCCGGAACGGTTCAACCAAGTGTACGGTCCATTGTTCGACACGGTCACTTACAAACCGGGCAGCACGACGCCAATCTTTTCTGGACTCGTCCACCCCTCCTTTAAGGACTACTTTGCCTGGTTGGCCGGTATAAGATTCGGACAGAACAGAAAGGCGGGTGATCTCAGCCTCTTAGTGGATTACCGGCAGATCGGTCTTGCTGCGGACGATCCGAACATCAACAGCAATGACTTTAATCTCAGCTTTCTGAACTCGGCCGGTTGGCGTGTCAGCTTAGCTTATAGCATAACCGATTTCGCCGTGTTCGGCTTTACGGGCTGGTTCTCGAATAACCTGAGCCGCAACCTCTACGGCGGTTTCGCCACGAACCCGAGTGCGTTCCCGATTGCGAACGCGAATTCCTCGCAAGTTTTTGCAGTCGACCTCGCATTCAGGTTCTAGAAGCCTCCGGAAAAAAACTTCTCAGAAAATGAAAACGACCACACTGCTATTTCTGGTTTTCGCCGGAATCTGTTCAGGTTTGCTCTCTTCTTGCGCCGGCACCAAACCGGCGACTCTCAGTTCCTCGAATCCCGCCTATTACAATCCTGATTCGCGGGAATTCGAGAGCCGATGGCCTTTTGGGCCGGCTGGTTATCGCTAGACCGAGCCTACTCGAATGTCCGAGTCGGCCTGTGAAACCAGGCCGGCTCGTTTTGTTTTCGGAGGGCCACACCCGATCTCGCCGTTTTGCAACAAATCCGCCACAATCGAACCGTTGCCATTTATCGGGTTGCTGGCAAAGTAGAGGCGGTCTTGGCGCTTAAGAAGGACGTATTGAGGCGCGATTTGGACCACAATGTTATGGAACCTGCTAAAACTGAGGCAAAACCAGCGACCGCTAAAGGTCAGCTTTCTGGTGCTCAGACTGCAACCAAACCACAAGCCGCCGACGCCGATAGCCACCCATCTGGCAAGCCGATCATTATCGATTGCGAATCTGTTGACTTCCATTACGGCCAGTCCAAAGCCCTCCATGGAATTAGCCTGAAGGTACCGGAGAAACAGGTCACAGCCTTTATTGGGCCTTCCGGTTGTGGCAAATCAACGTTGCTTCGCTGCTTCAATCGAATGAACGATCTCGTGGATAACGCGAGAGTGACCTCCGGCGAGATCCGGATCCAAGGAGTCAACATTAATGCTCCGGCGGTCGATGTGATCGAGCTGCGCAAACAGGTCGGCATGGTGTTCCAGAAATCGAATCCGTTTCCGAAGTCGATCTATGAGAATATCGCTTACGGTCTGCGCATATCGGGAGTGCGCGATCGAGACACGGTCGATGGTGCTGTCGAGCAAAGTTTGCGTGGAGCGGCTCTTTGGGATGAAGTGAAGAATCGTCTTCACGAAAGCGCTCTAGGTCTCTCTGGTGGCCAGCAGCAACGCTTGTGTATAGCTCGCGCCATCGCGGTTAAGCCCAGCGTTATCTTGATGGATGAACCTTGCTCGGCCTTGGATCCGATCGCCACGGCGAAAGTCGAGGAGCTGATTTTTGCGCTAAAGGATCAATTCACGATCGTCATTGTGACGCACAACATGCAGCAGGCGACGCGTTGTTCGGATTTCACGGCTTTCTTTTATCTCGGGCATTTGATCGAAGTGGATCGGACCGAGAAGTTGTTCACGAATCCCACGCAGAAACAGACCGAGGATTATATTTCCGGACGGTTCGGTTAAATACTTGCGGCCAGGGCGGCCAATCTTTCGCTGAACATTTATCGTTGGCTGACGCTAGTCGGAGACTAACCGTTGCCGGACGCTGCTTTTTCCGGTGCCTTTTTCTTGTACTCGGACTCAGGAACCGGTCCGCCGCCGGTGTCGGTCTGTTGGGTTACGAAATGATGGTGGTGTTTAGCGATGCGGTGAGACGGTGAGTGGATCGCCGGATCCAGATTGGCGGCCAGTTTTCCCGTCTTGGCCGGTTTTGCGGGGCTTATTGTGACGGTATGAGAGGTTGCTACGGCGTGGCCGCCAAATCCGAAGAATCCGCCGTGGCTCGTTCCATTATGTCCATTTCCTCCGTGGCTATAACCGCTCGAGCCTCCGCTTTGGCTGCTAGCTCCCATCGAATGCCCGCTCGTTGAGTATCCGACCGATGACGAGTTGCCGCCTGCCGACCCACCAGCCGCTGAGTTCCCAGAACCACCGTGACCGCCGCCGCTGCTCCCGCTGCTGCCACTGCCTCCGGATGACCCACCACTTCCGCCCGAACCATGGGCTTTAACCGTGCCGATCGGGAAGGCACACAGGGTGAAACTGATAAGTAAACAGGCGCACTTCCGCATTTTGCCATTGATGAGGCCGCGACATCCGAATAATCCTGGTTTCATACAAGCTCCTGGCTGATCACAAAATCAGTGTCGAACTTGCGAAACTAACTTCAATGGCCAACCTCGCGGCCTGATTAAACAGCGCCTCGTAACTAGCTGAACGAAAGATTAAAAATTCTTACGGCCGAGGTCCGCAGGGCTATTTTCGATAAATCGCGCGTCTACTGCGGCCGGTTTTGTGCGCTTGGTGTACTGGAATCTTCGCGGTAAGGATGATGAGAGATTTAATCTGCCATTAATTGAACCCGGGCGCAGCGCAGGCTAAATCTGGCGCAAGCGAGCGACTGGCGAACGTCGCATAGGCTGCAGAGCTCGAAGCGAACAGTTAGTTTTAAACAAGGGAGACGATTAATGAGTGAACTTTCGCGTTGGAAAGAGTTCCGAATCCGTCAGGAAATCTATCTGGAAAGCCTCAAGCAGAGTTCTTTAGCGTCTAATCAAGTCGGTTCTGGTGGAAGAAACACCGAAGTGAGCCATACAAGTTTAGAGTTGTTACGTCGCGATAACCCTGGTCTCCGGGCGGCCGGACAGGTCCCGACTCGAACCAAAAAGCATCGATTGTCAGGCATGCTTTTGCGTTCTGGGGTCTTGGCGGCGGCCGGTGTAGCCATCTGTGTGTGGCTGTGGTGGGTCGAGTTTGGAATTCACCGATGATGCCCTAACTCGAGGCCAGGCAATTCCAATGTCGGTTTTGCGCTCATAAGAGGTTTAGAACGCAAAACCGAAGCTCAGGTTAAACGCGCCGAACGAGTCGTTTTTCCTTGGCGCGGGATTGATGCCGTAGTCGACCCGAATCGGGCCTACGGGCAGATTGTAGCGCAGTCCGAGGCCGACCCCGGTACTGAAATTATCGAAAGGGGAGTTACCTAAACCGCCGGAATCAAAAAACACTGCGCCGATGACACCGGCATAGATGGGAAAATCGTCTTCTAAATTGAAGACGGAGCGGCTAAGTCCGCCCAAAGGATTGTTACCAACATCTTTTGGGCTCAATTGGCGTTCCAGGAAGCTGCGGACCGTGGTCGCGCCGCCACTGAAGAATCGCTCTTCAATAGGAATGGCTAAGACGCCGCCTTCCGACGGTAGGATAGTGCCGAACCGCACGCCTGCGGCCAGCACCGTAGGGCCCACGGGAACATAGACCGAGAAACGTTCCGTCAGCGTCAGGTAGTTGACGTAATTACGTAGCAGCTCTGAATCCGAGGCGGCGAACTCCAGGATCCAGCCCTTGCGGGGATTGAGCGGATTATCGCGTCGATCAATGGTCTGGGTCGCCCCAAAACTCACCAGGTCATAACTAGTCGGGCCGACTAGCGATTCCGGGGTAATATTGATCTGGCTCAGATTAGCATTCCGGAGCAGTAGAAATATGCCGCTCTGATATTCTTTCGACCCGGTGGTTAGCGTCTTTCCGTATTTGGCGGTTAAATTCCACCGGAGATACTCGTCAACATAGGTATATCCGTACAGGCTCTGATCATCGACTCCAGCTTCGGTTAAAAAATCGAGCTTAGTGTTGAGGAACCAAGGGTCTTCATAGGAGACCTTCGCTTTGGGACCACGACCGGTAATCTCAGCCGACGCCGAGAAGACATGACCCTCGCCGCCCAAGTCTCGGTCCGAGAAACTACCGCCGAAGATAACGCCATAGAAAGTATCGTACCCACCGAATATGCCGAAGTATTTTTGCTTCGATTCGTAGGGATTTAGAGTCAGCTGCACGGTGTTATCCGGCATGGCCGTTTCCTGAAAATCCAGCGAATCGAACAACCCGGTAGTGATCATTTCAGAATCGAGTTCCTGCAACTTCAGCGGACTGTAGGTTTGTCCGATGAGATGCTGGAAGCGGTTAGGCAGGAAATCGGGCTTCAGTCTGGCGTTAGGTCTCTGGTTCACGATGATGCGGCCAAATTGGTAAGCGGGACCCGGCTCGATGTTCACTTCGACCGGGACTGCTCCCGCCTTTGCTGCCGCGATATCCGCCTTTACTGAAACCTGGGCGGTAACATGCCCGTACTGCTTCAGGACAAACAGAACGTCGCGTTGCAAGTTGCTAACCGCGGAGTCCGAGTAAGGCTTAGCTGGATTGTTTAGCTCATTGGCTTTCGCCTGAAAAGCCGATTCGGGAACCCCGGGAACATCGGGGAAAGTGATTGCCCCGAACACGAATTTTGGTCCTTCTTTGACCACTACCGTCACATCGACATTGTCGAGCGCTTCATCAAACTGAAATTGCAACGGCTCGATCTGTACGCTGGGGAACCCTTGCGAGATATAAAAGTTCTTTAAGAGGCCGGTACCGGTCTCCAGATCAGTCTGCACAAAAGGGAGCTCCTTTTTAAACTGCGACAGTCGGGCCCGAGTTGTCCCGATCATATAGTCGTTGAGTGACGTTGGTGGAAAACTCTGATTGCCGACAAAATTGATTTTGCCCAGCTTGTAGTAACGTCCCTCGCTAATATTTAACTGTAATTCACGCCCGCGGACCTGATAAGTGACGTTGACGTTCGGGTATCCCCGGCGCCGATAGAAGACCTCAAGATAGTAGGCAGTATCATCGGCCAACGGTGCGGTCAGACCCTCATTCTGGATGGATAAGAGCGGGTCGGCCAGGGGCTGGCGGAGCTGCTCTTCAGAGAAATGTTGGTTACCGGTAAATATAACCCGAGACGCAGTCTCCGGCGGCGGCGTTGGTTGCAGCTGGTTAGTAGCAGCCGCTTCCTGCGCGTTACTCTGGGCCAAGGCGCTAGCCGGCCAGAGCAGCGTGCACAACGCGCCAATGCGCAGGCATCGGCGCGCGGTGCGCGCTATGACCGAAGCATAATCCCGCAAAGCGGGACTAGGCTTCGGTTCATGATGGCGGCTTTCCAAGCTCATTTTCTCATCCTGGTAAGCAGAAGAATGATCCGGCTACGCCGGATCATTCTTCTGCCATAGCCTGCATTTCTCACCGATGTCTGCACATCGGTGAGAAATGCAGGCTAACGGAACCGTATTAGATATCGCAGCTGTCCGCTAACGTTTCCAATCGAGCCGAATTCGGCAATTACCTGCCAGGTCTTTGTAACGCTGAATCGAGCGCTGATGTCTTGAGACCCGACCTTTTGGCCAGGAATCACGTCAACTTCAAGACGGTCGAGAAAGTCTTGTTGTGGTTGGTTGGCGCCTCCTTTGAAGATCTTAGAATAAAGCTGGCGAATGACCAGGAAAGCGGCCCGGCCCGCAAGTAAACTTGGGTCCTGGACAAACTCCGATGAGGTAGACCCAGTGGCCAGTAAAGTAGCGATGTCTCCTTGGGTTAACGGTGGAGAGCTATCGAAAAGGATTTTGAATGTCGACACCGAGCCATAGATACGCATGGTAATATCGTAGTCGCGCACCGTGGAATGCCCAACGATGTTCAACTGCGGATCCAGTGGATTACTGCCGGCATTAAAGTTGACGTAACTATTACTGATGTCCATATGGCTGAAGGGGAGGGACGCGGTCAGTTGTGCAATCTTGGCGTAACCGGTTACGGACGGTTTTTGGCCGGTACCGCCAACCTGGATACTGATGACTACGGTACCACGAGCGAGATTGCTCTGTATCTTAAACGGATCCGCCGTGTCGACCGAGATATTAAATTTCCAGTTGTTAAACGGTGGCGTATCGATGGAAATATTGGGAGGGGTCTTCGGCGGCTGGGGAGCGGGCTGGCCAGGTAAGTTGAGCGGCAGAATATCGATATCCTGGAAGAATCGACTGTTGGTGATGCCGATGTGGCCATCCACTTCGCCGGCTGAGAGTGGTCCTTTGATCGTCAGATCCAAGTTGCTTCGGACAATAATGTTGTCGCTACGAGTCAACAGTATCTGACTGCCGTGGACGGTAACATCAAATTTCGGGTCTGTGCCCTTTGATAGATCGATGGAGCCGTTTACGTTGAACGGACCTCCGGCAGCCTCTCCTTTGAGTTGGGCAATTTCGACCCGATTCTCTCGAAAATTGATCTGGGCAATAAAGTTAGAAACCGGTGGCACCAAATCGATGCGGGCACGAGCCTGCGTGATATTCGCATGGAACTCGCCTTGTAAGCTGGGTTTAGCTAAAGTGCCGGCCACATTGATGCTAACTCCGGCCCGCCCGTCAATCGAGCGAATCTCCGGGATCAGTCGCCGCAGGAAACTCAGATTTGTGTCTGGCCATTTCACGGCCGCCTGAATCTGAGTGCTCGGATCCACGGTTCCGGTCTTCACAAACTGGGGAAAGTCAAAGCCTAGCTTCGCCGCGATGTCGAGCGGTTGAATATCAGGTTGCTTGGCTGATCCGGCGATGGTCAGGACTTTGTTTTCTAGTTTTACGGCGAGTTGGAGATTCGCGGCGGCGAAGGCTGAGGCAGCGGCCGATCGCAAATCAGTGACGCCAAGATTCAGATTGATGTTAGGGTTGCTGGTGTCGCCGTCGGCTTGCAACGATATCTGGCACACGCCATCGACCGCCGGCTTAGCCGTTTGAAAATCAGCCAAACTCACTTTGTCGGTCTGCAGATCGACCTTGATTGGCTGCCCGATCGCGACCGGAATCTTAGATCCGCTTTGGAAATCGAGGGGGACGGTGGCTGTGCCGGCTAGTTGATGGTTGTGGGTTTTCACGGTCAATCCGGTGATTTCCAGAATGCTTGGATTCACATGTATCGACATCCCCAAGCTCCCGATCGGCGACGTGATCTGAACCGTCGGTAGGTTGCCATCCAGGGCCTGATAAGTCCCGGAGACCTCTGCATTGATATGCTGGAATTGCTTTACCGTGATATCCGTTCCCCGCAGCTCCAAACGGCCGTTAACCGTATTAGCCGGGCTGGACTCAGGGGGCGGGGCAGCATTGTTCCCCTGAGCCGGCGGCAAGCCAGAGCTCTCCGGTGATCCGCCGGCAATCGCCACCTCGCCAACTCCGCCCCAGTTCAGCGTCAGTTTGCCTCCTAAACCGAGATCCTGATGGAACGCGCGCAAAAGGGGATTGAGAAATTCCAGATTATCCAGTTCAACGTCGGCGTGTCCGGAGTAAGGATATTTAGAAGTCAATTTCCCTTCCGCCGCCACCTCCAAGTGGTTTTTTTGATCAAATAAGACCTTCAGAGCCGAGAGTTTCGCATCTTCGTTTGCGGTCGATCCGTCGATCAAAAGCTGTTGAATAGTGAGACCGTGAAAGCCGATGTGGTCACCGTTTACCAGCAACTGCGTTGAGGAAGGGATATCTTTTGCCGTGCCAACTACCTGAAGATCGACCCCAAGTTTCCCGGCCAGGTCCGCTCCGGAAACGAAATTGTTTAAGAATGAATTGAATAGTCGTAGATCCTGGAAAGCGATCTTGTCATCCAAATGATATCGGAACGGATCCGCTAGCTCGATAGCGCCGCCGATATCAATCGAATTGGCGGCGCCGAAGTCGATGTTTCCTTTAGCGATTTCTATGTGATCGCGGGCAAAGTTTAGTTGGAGATCAACCGTCTGGACAGTTAGACCGCGGTAGTTCACTGAGCTGCCTAGGAAAGAAATTTTGCCGTCAGGTTGCAAATTTTGCATCGTGACGGCCCCGGTAACGGAAAATGCGCCCAGTACGTTAGGCTCGTTCAGAAAGTCGTTCAGCGAATGGATATCAACCGCCAACCTGCCGGCAACGGTTTTTACATCCAGAGCTGTCCCTGGCTTCGGAATCGGGACGGATGCGGAAAGTTTAATAGAGCTTGGGTCAGCCAGAACCTGGGCGGTTAACTCCAGGCCGGCAGGATGGCCGAGCCTGGCGTTTAGCTGGACTTCCGGAACGCGAAGGTCTTGGTAGTGAACCGTCGATGTCCGCGCGCAAAGCACGGCGGCGATCGATTCCGACCAGTTCTCTCCTATCGGAAGAATACCGGCCAGATACCCTTGGGCTTGGGGAGATTCCACGACAACGCCAGCGATTTTGAGTGGTTTCGCATACACGTTGAAACCGCCGGTGAAGCTTCCTCTTTCTAGCCCCACGCTTCCCGTAACCAGTGCCGCGGTTTCGATTTGCGGCGCAAATATTTGTGGCTCCGGGAGCCAGCAGGCTAAGCCCAGTTCTGCTTTCAGCTCCGTCGAAATTCGCGCCCAGTCGGTGGGAAGAACGTACCTGCCTGACGCATGCACAAGATTTTGCCCGGCTTGTGCCGCCAGTTCTAAAGCCCGGCTTTTCCCCTGGTCGAGCTCGGTCTCGAATTGCGCTTTATCGATCGTGTATTTGTCCCACCGAATCTGCTCCGCTTTTACTTGGGCCGTACCCGACCATTGGCTTGGTCGATAGGCATCTCCGGAAATTTGCACCAGCGCGGACGAGAGTTCCCCTTCTAATGGGCGGGGAAAGAGCTGTTCCAGACTGGCCATTTCAACTCCGGTAGTTTGGAGTTTGATCGAGAATGGAGCCCGAATCTGATTTCCGGCTTGTTCTTGAGCAATCGCTCCTTCGAGCTGCAGTTTCCCTTTCAACAAGGTTCCGTCCAAGTTAAATGCGCCTGCTCCTTTGATTGATTGACTCAGATCGGCGGTCAATTCGTTAATTGACAGATAAGGGAGCAGCTGTAGCCCCGTAAGCCGGAGAGTGTTGTTAGATTCGCTGATAAAGAGCCGCAGATGGTCCCAGGATCCCAGCTTGGGTATCGCGAGGTTCTCGCAGGATAAAACGCCCGTCTCACCGCGCCGGAACTGCAGGCCCGTCTGTCGAATTTCGAGAGCGCCGGTTGGGAGCCGGAGGGTGAAATTAAAATTCTGGATATCCGTTTTGTACGGAAGCACTAGCGGGAAGCGAACTAGCTGGGGAGGGTGCGGTTTTTTAGTGGGAACCGGCCGAATGATCAATTGAACATCTTTCGCCAGGAGTAGATCAACGATATCCGAGAGGCGATTCTGGAAAATGCGGCCAAGGTTGTAATGAACTGCGATCCGTTTTGCGGCCAACGCTTCAATCGGAAAGATAGTATTCCCAGGTTTTGGCCGTACTTCTACATCCTCGAGAGTGAGGTCGGTGAAGATGGATCCGTGAATCTTGAATTGGATCTGGAGGCTTTGCGAATTCGCGATTTGCTGAGCGACGAAATGAGCCAGCCCGAAAAAGATGGGTTGATAGAATATGATCGTTAATAGGAGGCCCGCGACTGTCCCGCCGAGGAGATACCTCAGCCAACGGATGCGATTCGGGTGGGCCACCATGCGATCAAGTTTGCAACCAGATATTGACGCTTTCGGCAGTAAGCTCAAAAGACGAAAGGCCCTCTGATGATACCGCCGCCGAAACATTGGCAGCACCCGCTACGGTTCTGCAAGCGGGTATTTGGACTTTTCACGCAGAACGTTGCTAGGGCATTTCAGCGGTACGGGACGATCAACGGAGAACAATGCGCGGCTTCCTTCGCCTACTACGCCTTCTTTTCTCTTTTCCCTCTGATTCTTTTATGTGTGGCCATCGCGACACTCTTTGTCCGGGATCGCGAACAGACCGCCGGCGAAATCTTGGCGCAGGTTGCTCAATATCTGCCGCTGCCAGCGAGCGACCAGCTTCTGCTCTTGAAAACCGTGCAAGGAGTGATCGAGCATGGTTTAGGCGCGGGAATATTCGGCTTTCTAGTTCTTGCCTGGAGCTCGTTGCGCTTTTCCCAGGCATTGATAATCGGGGTTAACCGGGCTTGGAAGCTGGCCGACTATGACTGGTGGCGGCTTCCGATGAAGAACCTCCTCATGATTGGCGTTGTCATCAGCGCTGGTGCGCTTGGACTGATGGCGTCTTTCCTATTCGATAGAGTGGCCGAGCTCTTTGGCTGGGGAAATGTGCTGACGCAGCTCTTCACCGCCATCCTGCCTGCTTTGGTGCTGTTTTACGGGCTGCTCTTGTTCTATATGCTTGCCCCCAAACGAAATGTCCGGTTCGCGGTAGCTTTACCGGCCGCCTTGCTCGGCACCGGCGCCTTGGAGCTCGCCCAATATCTCTTTGGAATTTATCTGACGCGAATCGCCCACTTGAACGCAGTTTACGGGGCGTTCGGCACCATTATGGCCTTGCTATTCTGGATCTACATCTCCGGAGTCATCGTCATCTTCTGCGGGTGCTTAGCGGCCACCAGTTCACGCACAGCAACTGGCGGAAGAACCGATGAGGCCCCGAATGACAAATGACAAATGGGCTCTCGCCTACCCCGCCACTAAGACGGGAAATTTGTCATTCTGAGCGAGCTTCAGGCGAGCTCAGAAATAAAAAGGTATCCCCATTTGCTCAAACAGCTTTTTGTTCTCTCCAAAGTACTTGTTTCCGAGGTCATTGAATCCGCCGCTTTCCTTAAACTGTTTGAGGAAGGCATTCACCTGTAGCCGCAATTCGTCGTTGCCTTTGCGGATTCCCATGGCCCACTCCTCGCTTTGAAACGGCTTCAGGATGGCTCTGGTGGTGTCCTGATGGCTCTTCCAGAGCTGATAGATGGAGATCTGGTCGTAGATCATACAGTCTGCCTTTCCCTGGGCGACTTCGGTTCCGCAGGTTTGTGGATCCGCAAAAGTATTAATCTTGGCGTTATGAAAATGTTGGATGGCGTATATATGGCCGGTGGTGGCCTTTTTTACGGCGACGGTGACGTTCGGTTTATCAACGTCGTCAATCGATTGAATCGAGCTATTCTTGTTCGCCAAAATTGACAGTCCCATCGATAGATAGGGATCACTAAAGTCGATGGATTTGGCTCGATCCGCAGTCTTGGTCATCGAAGAGATTACCAAGTCAACTTTTCCTGTTTTTAAAGACGGAATCAGACCGTCGAAAGGGATATTCTCAAAACGGATCGGCCGGTGAATATATTCTCCCAGCGCCCTCATCATATCCACGCTGACCCCGGCCGGTTGGCCGCTGGTATCGAGCATCTCAAACGGCGGAAAACTCATCTCCATTCCGATGACGAGCTCGTTCTCAGCCGCCCCAGCCGCTCCCGTGAGGAAAAACGCCAGTAAGAATCCGCTGACTAGTGATTTCACGAGACTCTAATCCTATTCGGTAGAAGGCTTTGCAACTCGAGAGTGCGAGGAGAGCAAGGAGTACGAGGAGTACGAGGAGTTCAAGGAGCACGGAACTTCGCAGGTCGCGAGCTACGAGAGAGGTGCATCGCGCTACCGCGCCGTGCTTGACTCCTCGAACTCCTTGTATTCCTTGTACTCCTCGTACTCCTTTCCCATGCTTGAGGTCCGCGAACTAACCGTCAAATTCATCAGTGAAGATGAAGAGTTCACCGCGGTCGAGTCAGTCTCGTTTGCAGTGGCCGACGGTGAGACGTTGGCGGTGGTGGGTGAGAGCGGCAGCGGAAAGAGCGTAACGGCTCTGGCGATGACGAGACTGCTACCGGAGCCGCCGGCACGCATCGCCGGCGATGTGCTGCTGGATGGCGAGTCGTTATTAACCAAATCGGTTGCCGGTCTCCGGCGGGTCAGAGGCCGGCAAATTGCTTATATATTCCAAGAACCGGCCACTAGCTTGAACCCTGTCTTTTCGATTTACGAGCAGCTCGCCGAAACGCTTCGACGCCACCGGCCCGAGATCAGCAATGTGCGCGAAGAGGCGCTTTACTGGCTCAATCAGGTCGGAATTGTTGAGCCTGGAAAGCGCATCCGCGATTACCCATTTCAACTCAGCGGCGGCATGCAACAACGAGTCATGATTGCGATGGCCTTGTGTGCGCGCCCAAAAATTCTGATAGCGGACGAGCCCACCACGGCTCTCGATGTTACGGTACAGAGACAGATCCTGGATCTTTTCCGCGTCCTCAAAGAGCGGTTCGGCATGTCGATCCTTTTGATCACGCATAATTTCGGTATCATTGGAGGGATAGCAGACAAGGTGGCCGTGATGTATCGCGGCAAACTGGTGGAATTTGGCGAGTGCGCCTCCGTGCTGAAAACGCCTCAAAACCCCTACACCAAGGCCCTGATCGATTGTGTCCCACGCCTGGGCGCAGGCCTGCGCAGGCTAAAGACTATTAGTAACGAGCGGTAACGACCGTGAGCGAGCGAGAACGCCGAGAACTGTGTAAGTGCTGCTCCCTCGACAGGATTTAGAGAGTGTTTTCGTTCCTGCTCGCTCGCGCTCGCTGCCGCTCGTTCTCGCTCGTTCTATATTGAGCCGCCACTGCGACATATTTTGCCGCCATCTTGGGTAGCTCGGCGATTTCAGCGGCACTCAGAGATCGGACCACTTTGCCAGGGGAACCTAGTACTAACGAGCCAGGGGGAATCTTCGCGCCTTTCGTAACCAAGGTGTGGGCCCCGATAATCGAGTCGGACCCAATTTCCGCGCCGTCCAGAATGATTGCGCCCATGCCGACTAACACTCGATCATTGATCCGGCAGGCGTGAACCACCGCCCGATGCCCACAGGTAACATCGTCTCCGATCCGAACTGAGTAATCGTCAGCCACATGGAGAACCGAGCCGTCTTGGATATTGGTCCGGCGGCCGATCTCAATTTCGTTGATATCGCCACGAATGACCGCTTGAAACCAGATGCTGGAGTGTTCGCCGACTGATACCGCCCCGATCACGTCCGCGGTTGGAGCCACAAACACCGACGGCGCTAGCACCGGATTTCTGTTAAGAAAACGCTGCAACCTGGCGGTAACCTCGTGATCGACCATAAAAATTATAAACCCGGATTCGGTTAGGCGCCTGACCGGGCAGTGCAATCTCACAGATGTGTCGCATCCGGGTTGGGGCGTCAACCCGGCGGTGATCAAAACCGCTACTATCCTTGCCGGAGAGTCGGATCCGATGGCGGTTGGAGTTCGCAACCCCCACTCGAAATGGGTATCCCCTTGAAAAAAAGGGGGTTCTGACCACAAAAACCACGTTCTGGATTGACAAACGTGCTCGATTCCGATGAAAAAAGGGAAACCGTTGGCATGTGCACTGAGCGGGCTCTGACAGATGGTTTAAGAGCTGGTTGCCAATCCACCCATCAATATTCATGAACAAAGTAGAGCTTGTCGAAGCGGTCAAAAAGCAGCTCGGCACTGAAACGAGCAAAGCCGACGCTGAAAAGGCGGTTACGGCTGTAATTCACTCCATAAAAGCGGGTGTAAAGAAAGATAAGGTGGTTCAGCTCGTTGGCTTCGGGACGTTCAAAGTGGTCGAACGGAAGGCGCGAAAGGGTGTAAATCCAAAGACGCTGCAACAAATCAAAATACCGAAGTCGAAGACGGTAAAGTTCGTTCCCGGTAAGGATTTTAAGACGAAGGTTTAGGACTAGATGGTGAGTTAGGGTACTTGGTTTCCCCCCCGTGACCGAGAAAACCCGTTTGGCCTCTGTGCCGAACGGGTTTTCTCCCGTCTGGTCCCAAGCATGGTGGATTTTGTGATCACGCATGTCGAACTTGATACTCACTGCAGCGCAGATGCAGGCGCTGGAACAGCGCGCATTTGCGGAGGGGGTCGACCAGGAAGGTTTGATGGATGTGGCCGGCATCGGTATCGCCCGACAAATCCTTCGCCATCAAACCCGTCCGGGTAGTTGCATCTTATACCTCGGCAAAGGCAATAATGCGGGTGACGCGCTCGTAGCCGGGTCGGTCCTACAGAATGCCGGCTGGTCCATCCTGGCCCGATTCAGTGATGCGCCCGAGAACCTGGGTCCATTGCCCCGAAAAAAACTGCGTTCTTTCGGGTCTCCGCCGCGTCGCTTCCAGGGCGACGCCACCACCGTGTCCAAGAGTCTGCCTGTGATCTTGGTGGACGGGATCTTGGGTATCGGCTCTCGGCCCGGTCTTAACCCGGAGCTGAAAGCGCTGACCCGCGAAATGAATCAGCTCCGCGACTCATTGCGAGCCACGGCTTATGCCGTAGATGTGCCGACTGGGGTGACCGAGGGCGGCGCCGATGCCGATGCTATCGTGGCGGATATCACCATTACCATTGGCTTTCCGAAGCAATGTCTGTTTCGAGATGATGCCACTAATTTCGTCGGCAAGATTCAAGTTGTCCTTTTGGACGCTCTGAGCGAACGCCAGGCGGACGACGCTAGCCGCGATCGTTTTGCGGATGCTCATGAGCTCTCCAGGTTGCTTCCGCGACGTAAGTTCGATTCCCATAAAGGTGATTTCGGTAGAATAGGAATCGTAGCGGGTTCACTGGGTTTTGTGGGAGCCGGCGTGCTCAGTTCCTTGTCTGCGGTCAAAGCCGGAGGAGGATTAGTAACGCTTTACACGATAGCCGACGATAGCTATCCACTGTTGGCGGTAAAAGCGGCGCCTGAAGTCATGGTGAAGCCGGTGCACGACTACCGGCAGGTCCTTGACGACCGGTTAACGGCCATGGCCATTGGGCCCGGCCTGGGTACGGTTCACGAGACGCCGGTGTTGGAAATCGTCAGAGATTTCGACGGACCCATGGTCGTGGATGCCGATGCGATTAACATTGTTTCCCACCAGATCGATTCACTGGCCAAGCTGGGCGGGCCGCGGTTACTAACGCCGCACCCTGGCGAAATGAAGCGGTTGTGGCCGCGCGAAGCCGCTTCCAGAGAGGAAATCGTACGGGCTTTCACTAACCAATTTGAGGTGACTCTTTTGTTAAAAGGAGCCCGTACGTTAGTTGGCCGAAAAGGAAAACCTTTGTCTTACAACGCCACCGGAACACCGGGCATGGCCACTGGCGGATCCGGGGATGTGCTAACCGGTGTCTGCGGCGCCCTGCTCGGGCAGCATTTAGAGCCATATGACGCCGCCAGGGTCGGCGCCTGGCTCTGCGGTCGGGCCGCGGAGTTGACCCTGGAGTCTGAATCCGAAGAATCCATGTTGCCTAGCGATACCCTGCGCTATCTCGGGCGAGCTTTTAAAGAACTGCGACAGGAAGAGAATTGAGCAGCCCGTTTTCTGTAACTAATCGCTGCCGCCACAAGAATTTCTGGCGCGCTATAAATACAATCAGGGCCCTACGATTTGAATCGCACTTTCAGCGTTGACCTGGGCGAAGCAAAAATATGGGATCTACGCCACATCGATTCCCGATGTGAAGTCCGCGTAACGGATAGGATTATGACTCTGGTTTCACTTCGTCCCATCCTTCGATGCGACGATTGGAATGAGAGTTAGTAGAGCTAACTAACGGACACGACTTGGCCACGGCCCTAAGGGTAGGTTTTCCTTCTGTAAGGCAACTATGCCCTCGCTGAGGGCGGATGCCTCACCCACTACTCCAAATACTTCGCCAAGCGTTCTCGCAATTCCACTCGCGCGCGGAACAGAATACTTTTTACTGCCGGCACCGTAGTCCGCATGACTCGGGCGATCTCTTCATAAGGCATTTCCTCATACCGGCGGAGGATAATGGCCATGCGCTGCGATTCGGGCAAATTATTGATCGCTTCCTGAATCGCGGATTGAAGCTCTTCTTCGAGCAAAGCCTGGTCTGGTTCGTGGGCTTTGCGTTCCGCCGGTTCTGCTAAGTCATCGGTGGGCTCCGCGAAATGTTTTCGCCGTCGCATCTCATTGAACACGAGGTTGCGGGTGATGCGAAATAGCCAGGTCGTGAATTTAGCCTTTGGTGTGTATCGCTGAGCCGATTTCCAAACGCGAATAAAGACTTGTTGCGCCAGATCTTCGGCCTCCGTTTCGGACCCCAGCATCTTGGTGATCGTGCCGATCACCCGGGCCTGATGAGTTTCAACTAGTAAACGGAAAGCATCCATATCGCCTTCCTTGATTTGCCGCATCCACTCGATCTCCGGCTGGGCCGGGTCGGTTTGGGGCAGCAAATCGTTTGCTAGGGTATTGTCTCGCATAGGGCGCTGGGCGAGGCTCATGGTATGCAGATGCTGGCTAAGGGCAAAGAATTAACCGCGAATGGACACGAATTGACACGAATAAAGACCAAATTTGCACCGCAGAGACACAGAGACCACGTAATAAGACTTTTCAACGAAGGCATCAAAATCTCTGTGTACTCTGTGTCGTTTCGGTGAATTCTTCGCGTTCATTCGTGTCAATTCGCGGTTTCAATTCGGGCCCATTTTCGGTCAATAAAGGTTGTGTCGACGGATGGGCTGGCGGTTGTTAAGTTGCTGGTGTGGATGGAGTGTGCCAAACTCGGATTGTGAAAAGTTTCACAAGGTCGCGCTTAGTTTCGAGGTCGCTTTCTCACTTGTACGAAAAAGTTTCGGCCGGTGAAAGGATTACTGAGGAAGATGCGGTTACCCTCTTTCGGTCAGGAGATCTAAATTCATTAGGGCAAATCGCCAGCATTGTCCGCCGCCGCAAAAACGAGAACCGCGCGACCTACATCCTGAATCGGTATATCAATTACTCGAATATCTGCGTTCTCTCCTGTCAATTCTGTGCTTTTGGCGCTCGTAAGCGGGACCCGCACGCCTTCGAAATGGCCATCTCCGAGATCGAGACTGCGACCGCGGAATCTGTCCGGCAGGGAATCACCGAAGTTCATATGGTGGGCGGATTGCATCCCACCTTGCCAGGCGAATGGTACGTCCGGCTCATCGAAACGTTGCGCGCCCTTGACCCCAACCTTCATATCAAAGCTTTCACGGCGATTGAAATCCGGCACCTCGCAGAAAGGATCTTTAAACTCCCTATTCAAGACACTCTCGAAATTCTGCGCCGGGCCGGCCTTAACTCATTGACTGGTGGAGGCGCCGAAATATTCGATCCAATTGTTCGGGATAAGATCTGTCGGGGGAAAGAAACCGCTGAGGAATGGAAGGAGGTACACCGGATGTGGCATGGCATGGGCGAGCGCAGCACGTGTACGATGCTCTTCGGACATATCGAAACGATCGAGCAACGGGTTGATCATCTTCGCCAGCTCCGGGAGCTCCAGGATGAAACCCATGGCTTTACTGGGTTCATTCCTTTTTCTTTTGTGCCGGAAACGACGGAGCTGTCGCATATCCGGGCGGCGTCGGCGGTGGACCAGCTCCGGACTTTAGCCGTCAGCCGCATTTATCTCGACAATTTCGATCATCTCACCGGCTACTGGATTGCCCTGACTTTGCCATTAGCCCAGCTATCGCTTTGCTATGGCGTGGACGACCTTCACGGCACATTGAAAGAGGAAAAGATCTTTCATATGGCGGGCTCTAAAACCCCGCAGGAGCAGACCGTAGAGACGCTGGAACGGACGATTGTTGAGGCAGGTTTCGAGCCTCTGCAGAGGGATAGCTATTACCGGCCGATTAACGAGCGGCGGACGGCTGCCGGTGCGGCGTTAGCGTAGAGGGGTAAGAAGGGAAGCAAGGTAGAAGGAGTAGCGTTCGTGCTTTGCCGCGAAGCGGCTATACAGCATAGCCCAGGGCTTTAGCCCTGGGAAAGTTGACCCCTGAATCCGCCCTGATATCAGGGCGGGCGACTCGGGACGTGGACTAAACACCACACCGGGTCTCTGTGACGAGCAAAGGTCTGCAACACATCGGCGCCGATCTCAAATCATAGCACTACACACGACGCATCTTCGGTCGCCCCTTCAGCACCTCCTACCCGCTACGCGGGTTCAATTCGGACTTGGCGCTTCTAATTGGGTCGACACGCCTTTTCTGCAAGCAACAACGTTCGAGCACGAGCACGAGCACAAGCACGAACGCCGAACGACGAACAACGAACGACGAACGACGAACGACGAACGCGAAGCGCCTTGTGAGGGCGGGCTTTTGGACTGCCTAACCCAGGGCTAAAGAAGCCCTGGGCTATTCTCTTATGCCACTTCGTGCCCAAGGAATCATCGCAGACCACACCCCGCCCGGCAAAAATTGCCGCATGGCGATTGACAAGATCTGCCAACCCGCGGGTAAGACCGGCAAAAATTGCCGCTCTCTGGGATGGACTTTAGATCTAGAGAAACTAAATATCAGGCCTAAAGGATTGGCAGTGAGTAGGATAGCCCTTTCCAGGACAGACTTTCTAACGCCGCGGCATGGCGGTTGCTGTTGGGTGGGATCGGACGAAATCGCACCGAATGTTTAAAACGGCACGTAATTTTTCGGTCAGGATGCCACTGGCGTAATCGCGATGGAAACGCATTCAGACTGGGATCAGTTGGTGAACGCCCTGAGGGAAGAACTTCAGGAAAAGGGCGGACTACTCCAATTTCTTAATCAGCAGACCGAAGTACTTTACCTGCGTCAACCGGATGAAAATCGGAGACTTGAGGATGAAATCCGGGCGCAAATTCTCGTGGCCTCGGGGTGTACCCGGAAACGCGAGGTTATTCTTGGGGAGATGGCATCCCGTATGGATTTAGCAGATGGCAACAATCCTTCGGAAATTGTTGTTAGGTTTCCGGAGTACGTCCAGCCACTGCTAGAAGCATTGTTCAGTGAAGTCGAACGGCTTAGTGGACGAATGGAAGAAAGGTTGAAGCAAAACCAACAGTTGAAAACGCGCTTTTTTTCCGAGTCAGCGTCCGCGGTGTAAGAGCCCCTAACCCCAACACGATGTGCTGAACAGAACAGACAAAGTAGAAAGCAAAATAGGATGCTAATTCTGTCAAGAAAAGTGAATGAGGGAATCGTAATCGGCGATAACATTCACATCAAAGTAACCCGGATCGACGGCGATGCCGTTAAGATCGGAATCGACGCCCCCAAAGAGATCCCGATTTTCCGGACCGAAATTTACCAGACGAACCATCGATTAGTTCGGACCAAGACCGAGGGAGCAGCTACCCCTCTCTCGAGCCGGCCTGAGACGGTTCGGTTAGAAGAAAAAGCCCCGACGGTTTAGCCGCTAGCAAGTTTGTGCTTGCAGTTGTACGGCGCGCGGCTTCATTCCAAATCCGGTCGCGCGCCGATGTGGCGGAATGGCAGACGCAACGGACTTAAAATCCGTTGGACCGAAAGGTCCGTGCGGGTTCGAGTCCCGCCATCGGCA